>RCUP01000157.1_pt1 | contig 65225 bp, 70 predicted proteins | sample 2166341 | NCBI WGS metagenome assembly RCUP01 (sample SAMN09932325, study PRJNA488358) | compost metagenome | isolation source: compost soil in succinonitrile-enriched | place: Germany: Experimental Botanical Garden | reverse complement strand
TCAGCTCGTACACGCTGATGACGGCGACCAGCGACGTCTCCTTGATCAGCACCAGCGCATAGTTGCCCAGTGCCGGAAACACCGTGCGCAACGCCTGCGGCAGCACGATGCGGCGCAGCCGCTGGACCTTGCCCAGGCCCAGCGCGCGCGCGGCCTCGTACTGCCCGGTGTCCACGGACTGGATGCCGCTTCTGAACAGCTCGGCAAGGTAGGCGCCGAAGTTCAGCGTCAGGCCCAGCACGCCAGCGACGAAGCCGTTGATCACCACGCCCATCTCGGGCAGGCCGTAATAGATGTAGAACAGTTGCAGGAGCAGCGGCGTGCCCCGTATCACCTCGATGTAGAAGCGCGCGCCGCGGCTCAGCAGCCGCGAGGGCGACAGGCGGCACAGGCAGACGACCAGGCCCAGCGCCACCGCCAGGAATGCCGAACAGAAAAACAGGGCCAGGGTCCAGACCGTGCCCTCGGCCAGAGGGGCCAGGTACATGCGCAGGGTAGCGAAATCCAAGTCGTGCTCCTTATCCGTGCCGGTGCGGCTTTACTTGCTGATGAGGTCGGACACGCCCCACTTCTGGCCGATGGCGGCCATTTCGCCGCTCTTTCTCATCTCGGCCAATGCGCCGTTGACGGCTTCCAGCAGCGCGGCGTTGCCCTTCTGCACGGCCATGCCCACCTGCCACTTGCGCTGCGGCTGATAGCCCGTGTCCAGCTTCACGCCCGGAATGTTCTTGGTCTGGATCTGGTAGATGATGCTGGGCGGATCCACAATGCCCAGATCGATGCGGCCGGCGCGCACGTCCGCCAGCAAGGTCGAGTAGTCCTGGTAGGTGGTGACCTTGGTGCCGGGCATGTCCTTGATCATGTTGAACTGGACGGAGTCCACCAGCACGCCGACGCGCTGCCCCTGCATGTCTTCGAACTTGGCGTACTTGCGGGTCGCCTTGTCGCTGACCACGATGCCCTCGCCCCATTCGTAGACGGGCGCGGAAAAGTCGATGGCCTTCGCGCGTTCCTCGGTGATGAAGAGCGGCGCAGACATGACATCGGCGCGGCCGGATGTCAGCGTGGGGATCAGGCCGGAAAACGGCACGTCGGAAAGCTTGTCGGACACCTGCAGATGCTTGGCCACGCCCGCGGCCACATCCACCATGATGCCCTCCAACCGGTTCGACTTCGGATTCTTGAACCCGTGCGGCGGCGCGGACGCGGTGGTGACGATGGCCAGGCTCTTATCGGCGCGCACCTCGTCCAGCGTGCGCGCATGCGCGCTGGAATGGATAAGCAGGCTGGCCACGGCCACGCCCATCAGGATGGAGTTGAGTTTCATCGTTTTCCCCTTGGATGAATGAATGACCGTGGCGTACGCCCCGGACCCGCGGCTCAGGCCGGACGCCCTTGCGGGTACTGCTGCACCGCCACCGCCGCCAATGCGAAGAACTCCTGCATGACGGTGGCGGCCAAAAAGGCGGTCGCACCCTGCACGTCTTGCGGCGGCGACACGGTGTTGACGTCGAACGCCACGAAGTTCAGGCCGGCCAACTGGCGCAGCAGCGCCAGCCCTTCCTTGGCCGACAGCCCGCCCCATTCCGGCGTGCATACGCCCGGCGCGCAGGACGGATCGAAGATGTCCATGTCAAAGCACAGGTAGACAGGACGCTCGCCGATGCGGCGCTTGATGTCCGCGAGCGCGGCCTGCTGATCCCGGTCGAAGTCGTCGTAGGGCACGATCGTGTAGCCGACCTCGCGCCCGAATTCCAGCACCCCCGGCATGAAGGAACTGCCCCGCGTTCCCACGTGGAAACTGGAGGCCACGTCCAGCAGGCCTTCTTCCGCGGCGCGCGTGAAGGTTGTGGCGGTGTTGTAGCCGGGGATGGGATAGGTGTCGGTGTGCGAGTCGAAATGCAGCACCACGAAATCCGGATGGCGCCGCGCCACCGCGCGCAATTGCGGCAGCGTTACCGCGCCGTCGCCGCCCATCGAGATCGGGATCGCGCCCGCTTCCAGGATGGCGCCGATGCCGGCCTCGATCAGCGGATAGGACGCATCCGGATCGCCGGGATGGCAGGCAACGTTGCCCACGTCGATCGCACGCAGAAAATCGGGCGGATTGTCGATGCCGTTGCGGCGGAAGATGTCGACGGGACGCAGCAATCGGGATTGCTCGCGGATGGCGTCCGGCCCCTGGCGCGATCCCACGCGGAACGGATGCGTGCCGCAATCGAACGGGATGCCCACCACGCAGGCGCGGGCTTGGCCCGCGCTTGCGTCACGGATCGACGGCAGGCCCATGAATCCCGCTACGGGATGGAAACAGACTTCGGCTGACTGCGGCACAACGCGGCTCCTGGGGTCAGGCTCCGTGCGCAAGGGCTGCGCCGGAACCTCAATTTAGATTTGGTCAAATCGCTATGCGATACGATCGTGTCATAAATAGATTAGCAAGCAAGCAGCCATGCAGCCAATTAGGGAGTTCCCCCTAGAGGCGATTTTTATATCCGACTAATTAAGTATGGAATTCCGCCGTGCGCGCGCCATCGCGGTGCACCGGCGGCGCACCGGCATGCAGCAAAAGCGCATCAGGCCTCGTCGCCGGCCAGGGGCATGGCGCCGCGCAAGGCGCCGCCGGGCGGTTCCATGTCGTAGAAGGGATGCGAACGCCCCAACGTGCGCGATGCGCTGATGGCATGCGCGGTTTCCACCACCTGCGGGCCGAACACCGCCTGGGCCTGTTCAAAGGTCCAGCGGCTGGACGGCACCGAGACGTTCACCGCGCCCAGCGGCGTGCCACCGGCATCCAGCACCGCCGCGCTGACCGTGATGTCGCCGGGGTAGAACTCGCCGTTGGAGCGCGCATAGCCGTGCCGGCGCGCGAAATCCAGTTCGGCCAGCAAGGCGTCGATATCCGTGATGGTGTCGCCGGTGTACGGCTTGCGGTCGCAGCGTTCCAGCAGGCCACGCGCCACGGCGGGGTCCAGCTTGGCCAGCACCGCCCGGCCGGCGGCCGTGCAATACAGGGGCAGGCGCATGCCTACCGGCATGTTCACGAACATTTCCTTGTGCGTGGCGAAGCGCGCCACATAGACCATGTCCAGCCCGTCGGGTTCGGCCAGGCTGCAGGTTTCCTGGCTGTTGCGGTTCAAGGTGTGCAGGAAGGGGTTGCCGCCCAGCACCAGCGGACTGGTCTGCACATACTTCATGCCCAGTTCCAGCGACCAGGGCGCCAGCGAGAATTTCTTGCTGGCCGGATCCTTGCGCAGATAGCCCAGCGTCCAGAGGGTATGGGTAAAGCGCTGCACCGAACTCTTGCTCAGGCCCGTGACCTCGGCCAGTTCGGGCAGGGTCATCGCGGGTTGCCCTTCGCTGAACGCCCGCAACACGGAAACGCCGCGCGCCAGCGCGGCGATGAACAACGGGGAGTCCTCGGGATTTGGAGTCTGGGTCATGGCGCCTGACGGTGCTGAGGAAAAGCGCATAGCGTACCGCAGAACGGTTCACATATATCGCTCTGCGATTACCAGTATGCAAGACAGAAAGAAGGCGGCCCGCATCGCGGGCCGCCTTGCGTCAGCCTGCCCGCGTCAGCGGATCGGCCACGGATACATGGCGCCGCCCTGGTTCCACAGGGCATTCGTGCCGCGCTGCAGGCCCAACTTGCTGTCCTTGCCGACGTTGCGCTCGAATACTTCGCTGTAGTTGCCCACGGCCTTGATGGCGTTGTAGGCCCACTTCTCGTCCACGCCCATATTCTTGCCGGCGCCGGGCGTGACGCCCAGGATGCGCAGGATGTTGGGGTTCTTGCTCTTGAGCATCTCGTCCACGTTCTTCTGCGTGATGCCGTATTCCTCGGCCTCCATCAGCGCGAACAAGGTCCACCGCACGATGCCCAGCCAGTTTTCGTCGCCCTGCCGGACCATCGGCCCCAGCGGTTCCTTGGAGAAGCGTTCCGGCAGGATCTCGTAGTCGTTCGGGTTGGCCACTTGCGTCGCGCGCACGGCGGCCAATTGCGAGGAGTCATCCGTGAAGGCGTCGCAACGGCCGGATTCGAAGGCCCGCACGACCTCGGTGACCTTGTCGATCACGACGGGCTTGAACTCGATGTTGTTCGCGCGGAACCAGTCGGCCAGGTTCAGCTCGGTGGTGGTGCCGGGCTGCACGCAGACCGTGGCGCCGTTGAGTTCCTTGGCGCTCTTGACGCCCAGCTTCTTGCTCACCAGGATGCCCTGGCCGTCGTAGAAACTGGCCGCCACGGCCGCCAGGCCCAGCGAGGTGTCTCGCGTCTGGGTCAGGGTGACGGTGCGCAGCAGCACATCGACCTCGCCCGATTGCAGCGCGGTGAAGCGCTGCTGCGTGGAAAGCGCCGTGCCCTTGAATTTGGTCGGGTCGCCGAACACGGCCGCCGCGACGGCGCGGCAGATGTCCACGTCCATGCCTTCCCATTCGCCCTTGCTATTGGTCGCGGAGAAACCGGACACGCCGTCGGTCAGGCCGCACTGCACGAAACCCTTCTTTTTCACCGCATCCAGCGTGGGGCCCGCCAGCGCCGCCTGGGACGCGCACGCCAGGGCGATCGCGCCGGCTGCAACCATGATAGTCCGCTTCATTTTGGCTCTCCTGAGATGGGTGTCCGTGCGCGGCTTGTGGCCGTCCCACGGCGGGAAACAGGCTCTGCTTTACGGGGCCCGGGCCGCCAGATTAAGCGATGTCCACAGCGTGAACCACGCAGCGCCCCCTAGTGAAAACCCGAGGGGCGATCGTCTTGAACGGGGTTTCCCCCTTTGTCCGGTGATCGAACTTTATCGAGTCCGTCGCAGCCCGCCGGGCCAGCCCGTGCGTGCCATACTTTTTTTGCGCCTTTGTCCGATAGCCAGCAAAGCCGCAGCCCTTTAAAAAAGCCGGTCGCGTCAATAAAAAACCAGACGCGCATCGAAATTCGGCCGATTCATGGAGGAGACAAGTCCATGGCACAAGCAAGCAAGTCGCAGCCCCGCCGCACCGCAGCAACCGATCGCCGCCACGCCTGCAGGACCCTGTTGTTCGCCGCCCTGGCGGCGGCGGGCCTGGCCGCAGGACCCGCCCACGCGGCGGACGACTGGCCCAGCAAGCCCATCAAGATCATCGTGCCGTACACGCCCGGCGGCTCCACCGACATCGTCACCCGCATCGTGATGGAAAAGCTGGGGCCGCGCCTGAAGCAGACCATCATCGTGGAGAACCGGCCGGGGGCCAACAGCAGCGTCGGCTCGGCCATGGCCGCGAAGGCCGAACCCGACGGCTATACGTTCCTGTCGATGCTGCCCGCCTTCATCATCAACTTCCATCTGTACAAGCTCAACTACACGCCGGCCGACCTGACGCCGGTGGTGCAGATGGCGGACCTGCCGCTGTTCCTGTTCGTGTCGGAAGAGTTGCCGGTCAAGACGGTGGCGGACCTGGTCGCCTACGGCCGCAAGAATCCCGACAAGCTCACCTACGCCTCCAGCGGCAACGGGTCCAGCGCGCACCTGACGGGCGCCGACTTCGCGCTTCAAAGCAAGATCACCATGACGCACGTGGCCTACAAGGGCAGCGCGCCCATCCTCACCGATCTGCTGGGCAACCGCGTGTCCATGGTGTTCGATCCGATCCTGGTGCCGATGCAGTACGTGAAGCAGAACCGCCTGAAGGCGCTGGCGTTCACCGGCAAAGAGCGCTGGCCGACCGAACCCAACATTCCCACCATGGAAGAAGCCGGCCTGCCCGGTTTCGTCACCGGCTCCTGGGCCGGGCTGATGGCCCCGGCCAATACGCCCAAGCCGATCATCGAACGCATGGCGCGCGAGATCAGCGAAATCGTCAAGGAACCCGACGTGAAGCAGAAGTTCGTGGACGCGGGCTTCCTGCCCGTCGGCGGCACCCCCGCGCAGTTCGCGGACCTGATGAAGAAGGATTCGGCGCGCTACGCCGAAATCATCAAGCAGGCACGCATCACCGTGGACTGAACGCGGCCGGGCGCCCCGCGCGCCCGCGCCGAACGGAGCCTTTCATGATCGACAAATTCATAGACACCCCCGAGGCCGCCGTCGCGGACATCCATGACGGCGCCACGGTGCTCATCAGCGGATTCGGCGGTGCGGGCATGCCCACCGAACTGATCCACGCGCTGATCGCCCAGGGCGCGCGCGAACTGACCGTCGTCAGCAACAACGCGGGCAACCGCGAAACCGGCCTGGCCGCGCTGATCAAGGCCGGACGCGTGCGCAAGGTCATCTGCTCGTTTCCCAAGGCCTCGCATTCCTGGGTCTTCGACGACCTCTATCGCCAGGGCCGCATCGAACTCGAATGCGTGCCGCAGGGCACCATCGCCGAGCGGCTGCGCGCGGCCGGCGCCGGCCTGGGGGGCTTTTACACCCCTACGGCCTACGGCACCGAGCTCGCGGCGGGCAAGGAGACCCGCATGATAGACGGGCGCGGCCATGTGTTCGAAAAGCCCTTGCATGGCGACTTCGCGCTGGTCAAGGCGGATCAGGGAGACCGCTGGGGCAATCTCACCTATCACAAGAGCGCGCGCAACTTCGGCCCCATCATGTGCATGGCGGCCAAGACCGCCATCGTGCAGGTGCGCGCCAAGGTGGCGCTGGGCGAGCTGCCGCCCGAAGCCGTCGTCACCCCCGGCATCTTCGTCAAGCGCGTCACCGAGGTGGCCAACGCCGCCTTCTCAAGCTGAAGGAATCCGCATGTTCCATCCCCTGAACCGCGAGGCCATGGCGCGCCGCCTGGCCCTGGACATTCCCGACGGCAGCTACGTGAACCTGGGCATCGGCATGCCCGTGCTGGTGGCGGCCCATCTGCCCGCTGGCCGCGAGATCGTGCTGCACAGCGAAAACGGCATACTCGGCATGGGCCCGCCGCCGGCCGAGGCCGACATCAACCTGGACCTGATCAACGCCGGCAAGCAGCCCGTGACCTTGCTGGAGGGCGGCTCGTACTTCCATCACGCCGATTCGTTCGCGATGATGCGCGGCGGCCACCTGGACATCTGCGTCATGGGCGGCATGCAGGTCGCCGCCAACGGCGACCTGGCCAACTGGTCGCTCAACAAGCCCGGCGAAGCGCCGGCCGTGGGCGGCGCGATGGACCTGGCGGTGGGCGCGCGCAGCGTGTTCATCATGATGGAACACAACAGCAAGAACGGCGATCCCAAGATCGTCCAGCGCTGCACCTATCCGCTCACGGGCGCCGGCGTGGTGGACCGCATCTACACCGACCTGGCCGTCATCGACGTCACGCCGGACGGGCTGCTGGTTCGGGATATGATCGACGGCATGACTCTGAACGAACTGCAGGCGCGCACCGGCGCGCCCTTGCGCGCAGGCTGATGCCGCCCAATCTTCCTCCTCCCGGCTATGCCGCGCCGCTCGCGGCGGAAGACCATCCCGATCAGTTGCGCGGCGATCCGGACTACATGCTGACGCTGGCGCGCGGCCTGCACGTGATACGCGCCTTCGGCACGCGCCGCCATCCGCAGACCGCCGCGGAACTGAGCCGGCGCGCCGGCCTGCCCCGCGCCGTCGTGCAGCGCTGCCTGCATACCCTGATACTGCTGGGCATCGCCGAACAGCACGACCGTCTCTATGTGCTGACGCCGCGCATCCTGGGGCTGGGGTATGCGTATTTTTCATCCACGCCCTTCGTCTCCCTGGCGCAGCCCGTGCTGGAAGAATTGAGCGCGACGGTGAACGAGACCTGCGCGCTGGCCATCATGGAAGGCCACGAGATGCTGTACCTGGCGCGCTCGGAAGTGAACCGCCTGCTGGCCACCTCGATGGGACTGGGCAGCAGGCTGCCGGCGTACTGCACGTCGATCGGCCGCGTGCTGCTGGCGCAACTGCCCGAGCCCGCGCTGGCGCGCTACTTCGCCGCGACGGACCTGCAGCCCTACACCGAATTCACGCTGACCACCGAAGCGAAGCTGCGCGCCGAGCTGATCCGCATCCGCGAACAGGACTACGCGGTGGTCGACCAGGAACTGGAATTGAATGTGCGCGCGATCTCGGTGCCCGTGCGCTCGGCCAGCGGCAAGGCCTGCGGCGCGGTGAACGTCAGCGTGAAGGCCGCGCGCGTGCCCCTGAATCGCCTGACGGACGAATTCCTGCCGCCCTTGCGGCAGGCCGTGGAAAGAATCGGGGAATTCCTGGCCGCCTGAACGGCCAGGCTACAGGTCCGTCGTATCCAGCGTGAAGGCCGCGGCGGCGCGGCCGATGCGGTCGTTGACCGCGTGCCAGTCGTCGGTGGCGGGCGGCGCCTGCACGATGATGCGCGCATAGCCCTGCCCGTCCAGATCGCGCAGCAGGCCGTACAGGGCCTGCGCATAACGCGCCGGATCCGCCGGCACCTGCTGCCATTGCACGCGGGCATCGGCCGTGGCGGGCTGAACACCGTAGGCCACCACCACCACCTTGCCTTCGGGCAGGTTGCGCCCTTGCACGACGTCTTGCAGGCGCGCGTCGGACGCAAGCTCGAGCGGCGTGCGCGGCGCGTAGTGCGCCTTCAGCGTGCCCGAGGCGCGCGGCGCGGCGGCGTCGGGCGCGAACACCTGCACGCCCAGCACGGCCTCGATCTGCGCGGCGCTGATGTGGCCTGGGCGCAGCAGCACGGGCCCCGCGCCACGGTCCAGGCGCGACAGGTCAAGAATGGTGGACTCGATGCCGACTTCCGAGGCGCCGCCTTCCAGCACCGGCATGCCGGCCGCGACTTCGTCGGGAAACTCGCTGCGGACATGCTCGGCGCGCGTGGGCGACACCTGGCCGAATTTGTTGGCCGACGGGGCGGCCACGCCGCCCTGCCCGTTCGGCTTGCCCGCCGCGAACGCGGCCAGCAGCGCCTGCGCGACCGGATGCGAGGGGCAGCGGATACCGATGCTGTCCTGGCCTCCGCTGACCGTATCGGCGATGTGCGGCGCGCGCTTCAGGATCAAGGTGAGCGGGCCGGGCCAGAACGCGTCGATCAGCAGGCGCGCCTCGGGCGGCACTTGCGCCGCCCAGTACGACACGTCGCCTTGCGGCGCGATGTGCACGATGACCGGGTGGTTCGAAGGCCGGCCCTTGGCCGCATAGATCTTGGCCACCGCTTGCGGGTTTTCCGCGTCCGCGCCCAGGCCGTAGACGGTCTCGGTGGGAAACGCGGCCAGTTCGCCATCCAGCATGCGCTGCGCGGCGCGGGCGATCTGCGCGGCGCTGGCGGAATCAGACAGGGGCAAGGGCATCGGATCGTCGCGGGTTATTCGGGCGCCTGCATGCCCAGCGCCGCCGCCACCCGGGCGGCGTCGGCGCGAGCCTGCTGCAAGGTAAACGCCACGATCGTGATGTGGCCCATCTTGCGGCCACGGCGCGCCTCGCGCTTGCCGTACAGATGCAGCTTGGCCGTGGGCACCGCCAGGGCGGCCGCCCAGTCGGGCTCGCGCTGGGTGGTGTCTGCATCGGACGCGTACCAGATATCGCCCAGGATGTTCAGCATGACGGCGGGCGCCAGCAGGTCCGCGCTGCCCAGGGGCAGGCCTGCCATGGCGCGCGCCTGCTGCTCGAACTGGCTGGTGACGCACGCGTCCATCGTGTAGTGGCCGCTGTTGTGCGGACGCGGCGCGATCTCGTTGACGATCAGGCCGCCGTCCTGCAGCACGAAGAACTCCACGCACAGCACGCCGTGATAGCCCAGGCCCTGCGCAATGGCTTGCGCCGCCTCGGTTGCGCGGGCCTGGCGTTCGGCATGTGCCGCGTCCTGCAGCACGGGCGCGGCGGTGGACACCGCCAGGATGCCGTCGCGATGCACGTTGCGCGCCACCGGGAACACCACGGTCGCGCCATCGAAGCCGCGCGCGATGACCACCGAGATTTCATAGTCCAGCGGCATCAGGGCTTCGAGCACGCAGGCCACGCCGCCGAACTCGGCGAACGCGGCCAGCGCTTCTTCGCGCGTGCCGATGCGGGCCTGGCCCTTGCCGTCGTAGCCCAGGCGGGCGACTTTCAGGATGCCGGGGAACAGCGCGTCCGGCGCGGCGCGCAGATCGGCCTCGCTGCGGATGGCGGCGTGCGGCGCGACCGGAATGCCTTGCGAGGCGATGAAGGTCTTTTCGGCGATGCGGTCCTGCACGATCGCCACGGCGTCCGCGGCGGGGCTGACCCGGCAACGGGTCGCCAGCGTACGCAAGCTGTCGGCGGGGACGTTTTCGAATTCGGTGGTGACGGCCTGACAGGTCTGGGCCAGGCGGGCGAGGCCGGCCTCGTCGTCATAGGCGGCCTGGATGTGCAGGTCCGCGACCACGCCAGCCGGGCACTCCGCGGCCGGATCCAGCACCGCGACCCTGTACCCCAGGCTTTGCGCCGCGTGGCAGAACATGCGGCCCAACTGGCCGCCGCCCAACAAACCCAGCCAGCCGCCGGGAGCAATCGTGAAAGCAGTGGATTGTGTCATTCGGATCAGGCCTCGGGCGGAACCTTCATGTCACGCGCGGCCTGCGTCTGGCGCGCGCGAAACGCCACCAACTTCTGGTGCAGGCCGGCGTCGGTGCCCGCCAGGGTGGCGATGACGTGCAGGGCGGCGTTGGCCGCGCCGGCTTCGCCGATGGCGAAGGTGGCCACCGGCACGCCCTTGGGCATCTGCACGATGGACAGCAGCGAGTCTTCGCCGCGCAGGTATTTGGAGGGGACGGGCACGCCGAACACCGGCACTTCGGTCAGGGCCGCCATCATGCCCGGCAGATGCGCCGCGCCGCCGGCGCCGGCGATGATGCCGCGCAGGCCGCGGCCGTGCGCCGCCGCTCCATATTCGGCCATGTCCTGCGGCATGCGGTGCGCCGAGATCACGAGCGCCTCATGAGCCACGCCGAAGTCTTCCAGCATGGCCACCGCGTGCTTCATGACCTCCCAATCGCTGGAAGAACCCATAATCACGCCCACCACGGGGGTGGCCTGTGCCGCTGCGGAAGTCTTGGCTGTCATAACCGGTGTCAAAGAGTTGAGACCACGGCGCAAGGGCCGCGGCAATGTCGAAGGACCGCGGCACCAGGCCGCGAAACCCGGTATTTTACCCGGCGCGGGCGACCGGCTACGGCGCGGCCGGGGCGCCAAGCAAAAGATAGCTCTCGGGGTCGTCCGGGCAAGGCCCGAAACCGCATTCCAGCGTGGTGCTGCCGACATTGGCCAGCGTGGCGATGAAAAACAGGGCCATGACCATGACGCCCAGCGCCGAGACCGGCTTTTTCAGCATGCTGTCGCCCCACTTGCGGTCGACCGACAGCATCAACACGCAAAACACGATGATGGCCGAAAAGGCGATAAACGCCCAGGTATAGAAATGCAGGCCCAGCAGCGGCGCGCCGTAGCCCGGATCGCCCGGCGCGATGTGCAGCAGCACCTGGCGGCCGGACGCCAACATGCCGCCCAGCGAGGCCGCGATGCTCATCGCATAGTGCATCGGGGACGGCCCCAGCCGCATGTTCAGCAGAAAGCCCACCCCGGCCAGGATGAACGCGACGCGCTGGAGCAGGCACAAGGGGCACGGCAGTTCGTCATAGGCGAACTGCCAGACGAAGGCCATGCAGAGGACGATGCTGACGCCCAGCAAGGCCAGGCCGTTCAGGATGCGCGAACCGCGCGCGGGGTTGCGGGAGAAGATCATCGCCGCGCTTTACAACGACAGGGCCAGCGGACTGGTCATGTGATGTTGGCACCAGGCGGCGAATATCGCGAGGGTGAGCAGCCAGAAGGTCACGCAGGGGCGGCGCCTTCCCAGCATCCCGAACCACACTGCGACCATTCCGGTCAGGAAGGGCAACATCATTACCATGCGGATCTCCTCTCGACTTGCGTCCCGGATAAAGCAGCGGACGAGTATAACGTAACAATCCGAAATAATTATTATCGAAAGCCCTGACTTTTTGTTTCTCGGACGGATCCTCAGCCGAAAAAAAACCCGCTCGGCATGAGCGGGTTTTTTTGCGCGAAAGGCGATCAGGCGATCAGGCGATCCAGCGCCTCGCGGTATTTGGCAGCCGTCTTGTCCAGCACATCCTGGGGCAGGCGGGGCGCGGGCGGGGTCTTGTCCCAGGTCTGGGTTTCCAGCCAGTCGCGCACGAACTGCTTGTCGAACGACGGGGGGCTGATGCCCACGCGGTAGCCGTCGGCGGGCCAGAAGCGCGAGGAGTCCGGCGTCAGCACTTCGTCCATGAGGTGCAGCGTGCCGGCATCGTCCAGGCCGAATTCGAACTTCGTGTCGGCGATGATGATGCCCTTGGTGGCCGCGAACCGGGCGGCCTCGGCGTACAGCTTGAGCGTGACGTCGCGGATGCGCTCGGCCATTTCCTGGCCGACTTCCTTGACCACGTGCGCAAAGTCCACGTTTTCGTCGTGCATGCCGAATTCGGCCTTGGCGGCGGGCGTGAAGATGGGCTCGGGCAACTGGCTGGCCTGCTGCAGCCCGGCGGGAAGCCGGATGCCGCAGACGGCGCCGGTGGCCTGGTAGTCCTTCCAGCCGGAACCGATCAGGTAGCCGCGGGCAACCGCTTCCACCAGGATGGGCTTCAGGCGCTTGACCACGACAGCGCGGCCGCGCACCTGGTCCACTTCGTCCGGCGCCACCACGTCTTCGGGCTTCACGCCCGTGGAGTGGTTCGGCAGGATGTGGGCCAGCTTCTGCAACCAGAATTCGGTCAGTTCGGTCAGCACCTGCCCCTTGCCGGGGATCGGGTCGTCAAGGATCACGTCGAAGGCGGAGATACGATCCGACGCGACGATCAGCAACTTGTCGTCGCCCACCGCGTACATATCGCGCACCTTACCGCGGCCCAGCAGCGGCAAGGACTTGATGCTGGATTCATGCAAAGCAGAAGTCACGGGAATGGCCTATGGCAAAAATGAAGATTCCCGCCGCGGGCAGGCGCCAGGGCGGGAAGTAGAACGAAATCGGACACTGCGCGAGGGCGGCGCCGGAACGCGGCCCCTGCAAAGCGCATAGATTACTGCAAATAAGTCTGTCTTGCCGGGCGCGAGGGGCCGGGTTAGGCTCTGTTTCCCAACCCCTATTCGCGCCGGCCGCCCCCGGGCGTCACGGCGCAGACCCACTGCCCGGAGACAGAGTCGTATGCAGGATGCTTCCCCCAAACGCGTGTCCCACGCCGACGCGCAAGTGCACATGACCGGCGGCTGCCAATGCGGCGCCATCCGTTACGCCGTCACCGACGAACCGCTCACCGCCGCCACCTGTCATTGCCGGGACTGCCAGTATTCCAGCGGCGGCGCCCCCGCCCACGCCCTGATCTTCCCGGCGGGCGCGGTCACGCTGCTGCGCGGGCAGGCCAAGGAACACCGCTACAAGGGAGATTCCGGCCACACGGTGATGCGCAGCTTCTGCGCCGCCTGTGGCACGCCGCTGTTCGGCGGCTCGGAAGGCATGGGCTATGAAGTCGTGCGCGCGGGGTCCCTGGACGACCCGGAAGCGTTCCACGCCAAGGCCAGCCTGTGGACGGATTCCGCGCCTTCATGGCATCACGTGGACCGCACGATGCCGCATTTTCCGAAGAACTCGCCGGGATGATCGAAGCGGCGACCCCGCGCGCAAAACAAAAGGGCTGACCCGCAAGGATCAGCCCTTTTTCCTGTGCCGCCGCCCCCTTCGGGGGCGTTGGCGCGGGAGGCTTACTGAACCACCTGGGCCAGCTTGCCCGACGCGTATTGCGCGGCGATTTCGGTCAGCGGCAGGGCCTTGATCTTGCTGGCGTTGCCGGCGGTGCCGAATTCGTTGTAGCGAGCCACACAGATGGCCTTGGCGGCGGCGCGGGCGGGCTTGAGGTATTCGCGCGGGTCGAACTTTTCGGGGTTCTCGGCGAAGAAGCGGCGGATCGCGCCGGTCATGGCCAGACGGATATCGGTGTCGATATTGATCTTGCGCACGCCGTACTTGATGGCTTCCTGGATTTCCTCGACGGGCACGCCGTAGGTTTCCTTCATGTTGCCGCCGAATTCACGGATCTCGGCCAGCAGTTCCTGCGGCACGCTGGAGCTGCCGTGCATCACCAGGTGGGTGTTGGGCAGGCGGGCGTGGATTTCCTTGATGCGGGAGATCGACAGGATGTCGCCGGTGGGCTTGCGCGTGAACTTGTAGGCGCCGTGGCTGGTGCCGATGGCGATGGCCAGCGCGTCCAGTTGCGTGCGGCGCACGAAGTCGGCGGCTTGCTCCGGGTCGGTCAGCAGCTGATCCATGGTCAGCTTGCCGTCGGCGCCGTGGCCGTCTTCCTTGTCGCCTTCCATGGTTTCAAGCGAACCCAGGCAGCCGAGTTCGCCTTCGACGGTCACGCCCAGCTTGTGGGCGATGTCCACGACCTTCTTGGTGACTTCGACGTTGTAGTCGTAGTCGGCGATGGTCTTGCCGTCTTCCTTGAGCGAACCGTCCATCATGACGCTGGAGAATCCCAGGTCGATGGCGCCTTGGCAGACCTTGGGCGACTGGCCGTGATCCTGGTGCATGACCACGGGGATGTGCGGATAGGACTCAACGGCGGCCTGGATCAGGTATTTCAGGAAGCCTTCGCCCGCGTACTTGCGCGCGCCGGCCGAGGCCTGCATGATCACCGGGCTGTCGGTCTCCGCAGCGGCTTCCATGATGGCCTGGACCTGTTCCAGGTTGTTGACGTTGAAAGCCGGAATGCCGTAGCCGTGCTCGGCGGCGTGGTCGAGCAACTGGCGCATGGAGACTAGGGCCATGAGTGGTCCTCCTTAGGTACTGTCTATTGAAAGATGGTTGAAGTCCTGCTGAATGGGGTGATTTTACGGGGGAATCGAAGAAAGGTCTTGCAACGGCCGGTATCCTATCCCTTCAGGCGATGCCGAACGGACGGACGCAAGCGCCCGCCCTCATCCCGATGCAGGAGGGGCCGGCGATACGCTTACGCCCCGCGCACTAAGCTTACGGCCTGCCGGCGTGCGGCACGTCCACCCGGGTCGCGAGTATCCGGGCCTCTGGCCTGGCCCGGCGGTTGGCTTCGACGAAGTCCGGCGCGGCCGCCATGAACAGCGTCCGGCCGTCCGCCCCCCCCAGGGCCGCGGCGAAGATGCCGAATTCGCCGGTATCGATCTGCTCCAGGATCCTGCCGCCACGTTCGACACGCACGATGCGCTTGCCGATGGCGTCGCCCACCCAGATCGCCCCTTCGGCATCCAGCGCGCCGCCGTCCGGCGCGATGGCTGATGCGCCGATCAGCACGGACAGGTCATCGCTGGCGGGCAATTCCCCGAAATTAGCCCAGTCCCGCCGAGGCCCCAGCGCGCCGTTGGCCTGGATGTCGAACTCGGAAATGCGGTTGCCGAAGGTTTCGTTGACGATCAGCGTCTTGCCGTCCGGCGTGATGAACGAGCCGTTGGGGAAGCACAGCCCGTCCGCCACCACCTGCGCCACGCCGTCGGGATCGACGCGCACCAGGGTCGTGGTCTGGACTGGCGCGCCGTTCATGATGTCGAAGCCGAAGTTGCCCACATAGGCCCTGCCCTGCGCGTCCACCACCATGTCGTTGACGTGCCCGCCCGTCAGCGCGGACAGGTCGGCGTGGACCGACAACGTGCCGTCGGCCTCGCGGCGCAGCACCTTGCGGTCTTTCATGGACGAGATCAGCAGGCGGCCATCGGGCAGCCAGCCCAGGCCCGACGGCTGCTGCGGCACCAGACAGACGCGGTCCACGGCGCCCTGCGCCGTCACGGTGATGACGTGGCCTGTATAGAAGTCCGACGCCCACAGGCGGTCCTCGTGCCAGCGCAACCCTTCAAGGTAGGTGTATCCAGACGCCAGTACGGACAATTCGCGATTCGGCATTGCTTTGTCTCCTTTGTCGCCCCCCGGCGGGGCCTGTGCTTGCGTCCGGCCCCATCGATGAAGGCCGGCGCCCATTCTGGCACGCCTGCCGCCGCTCGTTCCACCTTGCGGGCCGATACAAATTGCATTCGGCGCGCGCCAACGGAGGCATAAAACGCCCCCTCGATCCGTCCCCAAACTGACAACTAACTGTCAGGTGGCCGGCGTTAACATCGCGCCCCAAGGGTTAACCCGCAGCACCTCCCGGGCCCCTGGCATGTCCGTCACCGGACCGTCTTGCCCCGCCCCATGCCGGCGGGCCAGCCCCTCGGGCCAGCGGCGGCTCCCCGTTTTCCGTTTGAACATGAACACTAAGAAGCTGACGCGGTACATCGGCATCGCCATGGTGCTGGGCATCGTGGTGGGTTATTTCTGCAATACCTACGCGCAGAACCAGCAGGAGGCAGCGCAGATTGCCTCGTACTTCAGCCTGGTTACGGACATCTTCCTGCGCATGATCAAGATGATCATCGCGCCGCTCGTGTTCGCTACCCTGGTGACCGGCCTGGCCAGCATGAGCGACGCCAGCGCCGTCGGCCGCATCGGCATGCGCGCCATGATCTGGTTCATCGCAGCCTCCGCGATTTCGCTGCTGCTGGGCCTGGCGCTGGTGAACATCTTTCAGCCCGGCGCGCACCTGAACCTGGCCCTGCCCGACGCGGGCCTGACGTCCGGCCTGAAGACCGGCGACTTCACGCTCAAGGCCTTCATCGCCCACGTGTTCCCCAAGAGCATCGCGGAGGCCATGGCCAACAACGAGATCCTGCAGATCCTGGTGTTCTCGCTGTTCTTCGGCGCGGCGCTGTCGTATATCCGCGGCAAGGGCCACAACACGCTCTACAACATGATCGATGAGCTGGCCAAGATCATGTTCCGCGTGACCGACTATGTCATGCGCTTCGCGCCGCTGGGCGTGTTTGCCGCCATGGCCGCGGCCATCACCACGGAAGGCCTGGGCGTGCTGGTCAGCTACGGCAAGCTGATCGGCGAGTTCTACCTGGGGCTGGCGCTGCTATGGGCCATCCTGTTCGGCGTCGGCTATCTGTTCCTGGGCAGATCCACGCGCCGCCTGGCCGGCCTGATCAAGGAACCCACCCTGCTGGCCTTCTCCACCGCCAGCAGCGAATCCGCCTATCCCAAGACGATCGAGGCCCTGGAGCGGTTCGGCGTGTCCAAGCGCATTTCCGGCTTTGTGCTGCCGCTGGGCTACTCGTTCAACCTGGACGGGTCGATGATGTACCAGTCGTTCGCGGTGCTGTTCATCGCGCAGGCCTACAACATCGAGATGAGCTTTGCGCAACAGCTCACGCTGCTGCTGGTGCTGATGGTGACCAGCAAGGGCATGGCGGGCGTGGCCCGGGCGTCGCTGGTCGTGGTGGCCGCGACGCTGCCGATGTTCCACCTGCCGGAAGCCGGCCTGCTGCTGATCATGGGCATCGACCAGTTTTTCGACATGGGCCGCACAGCGACCAACGTGGTGGGCAACAGCCTGGCCACGGCCGTCATCGCCAAGCTGGAGGGCAAGGAAGCGGATCCGTCCGCCGCCCCGGAAGCGGAAGGCGCGCCGGCCAGTCCGCCCGTCACCCGCAACGCATAAGAAAATCGGGCCGCAACGGCCCGATTTTTCTGGCCGCCGCAAGCTTGACCGGCTGCAAGGGCCGGGCGCAACATAGAGGCCCGTTTTTCACATTGCGGCGCGGCGCGCATGGGCGCCCCGCCTTCTTCGCACGCCATGAAATCCCGTCCCGTTCTTCGTGCCCTGGCGCTGCCCGCGCTTGCCGCGTGCGCCCTGGCCGCCGCCCCCGCCGCGCATGCCTGGACCCGCATTTCCTGCGACCTTTCCGGCACCGTATCCAGCCTGCCCGCAACCCTGCGGCAGTTCCGGACCGATGGCACGGAGCTGTCTCAGGTGATGTTCAGATTGAAAGTCAGCGCCGCGGGCATTCCGGACGGCGAGCGCGCCGACAGCGATTGCACCCCGTTCGTGAACCGGGAGGTCGACGTGGTGCTGGACGATGTCGCGGCCCGCGCGATCCACAAGGGCAAGCCCCTGAAAGTGCGCTACCGCTACGATGAATCGCTGGGGCAGAGCCTGGCGACGAAATACGAGCTGGCCCCTTAGGGCCGGCTCCGGGATGCGGCGGGTTTAATCGTTGACCGAGCAGGACACGGGGGTGCCGTCTTCGAATTCGACGTCATACGTGTGCACCGGATCCCAGGGCAGCGTGAACCACAGTTCGTAGCCGTCGCCGTCTTCGTCGAACAGCCACAGGGCACGCAGCACGGCCTTGTCGGCCATGGCTTCGGGGGTTTCTTCCTTGAGCAGTTGATCGTCTTCGATGCCGAGCTTCTTGCAGTGCTCGTACGAATAGTTATCAAGCAGGAATTCGGCCGCGGCCAGAATCTGGTCGTCGAGATTGTCGATGATGGCCTTGACCACCTTGGACGCCGCGCCGTCGGGCTCTTCGCCGTCCGTCTGGATCATGACGTGGATGGGCGGACGGCCTTCGCCCGCGGCGACGTTTTCGGCCGCCCAGAGATCGGGTTCTTCGGGGTCTTGAGTGAAATTGAATCGTGCCATCGCGCGCTCCGGAAAGAGGGGTGGCGAGCCGCGGTAGATACGGCGTCGCCTTAGGCGGTTACGCCTTTCCGCCATTTAACCAGATGCCAGCCCCCCCGTCTGTGGCTGCCGGCGATGTTTTTGCGCCTAGCGCGGCCGCACCCTGAAAGACGGTCTTAAACCCGTTCCAGCGGGAGATGGGGCGGCTTGGGCAGCGTCACGCGGATGGAATCGCCCGCGCCCACCGTGCCGCCCGCCACCACGATGCCCATGACGCCGGCGCGGCGCATCAGGCTGCCGTCGGCATGGCGGCCCAGCACGGCGGCGGTCAAGCCCTGCTGGTAGTGGTCCAACTGGACGCAAGGGTTGCGCAAGCCGGTAATTTCGACAATCGCGTCCGCGCCCAGATGCAGCCGCGCACCGCGCGGCAGGCCCAGCAGGTCGATGCCGCGGGTGGTGATGTTTTCGCCCATCGTGCCCTCGGCCACATTGAAACCCGCCGCTTGGAGTTCGTCGTGGAGCTCGCCGTGGATCAGGTGGACCTGCCGCAGGTTGGGCTGCGTGGGATCGGCCCGGACCCTGGAACGGTGTTTGACGGTAACCCCCAGGTGCGCGTCGCCTTCCACGCCCAGTCCCGCCAGAAGCAGGATGGCGGGGACCACCGCCTTGGTGAAGGTATGCGTCTGGCTGAGCGCCACGGCTGTCACGACAGGATTCATTGCGGGTCTCCGGAAATCGCGTCAGGCCGCTAGGCTCTGCGGCTCGCCCGCCCTGCCCTCGTGCTCGCGCACCGGCGGATAGTGGGTCGAGAATACCAGCCGGCCGGCCGACCACGTATGGCTGATCAGCGGCTGCGCGCCCACCTGGGCGACCGCCACCAGGTCCGCGCGCAAGCCCACCGCGATACGGCCGCGGTCCGACAGGCCGCACGCCGCCGCCGGATTCAGCGTGACCAGCGCGATGGCCCGCGGCAAATCAAGGTCCGTCTGTGCCGCCACCGCGAAGGCGGCGGCGATCAGCGTCGATGGCTGGTAGTCCGAGCACAGGCAGCTCGCCACGCCCGCGCGTATGGCGTCGATGGCGCGCATGGATCCGCTCTGGCTCTGGCCGCGCAGCACGTTGGGCGCGCCCAGGATGGTGGGCAGGCCGCAGGACACCGCCGCCCGCGCCGTGTCCAGGGTGATGGGGAACTCGCTCATCGCCACGCCCAGGTTGCGCATGGTGGCGATTCGCTGGATGGAGTCGTCATCGTGGCTGGCGGTGGGGATGCCCAGCGCATGCGCCTGCGACAGCAGCGCTTCCACGCGCGCGACGGCGCCGTCCTTGGCGCGCGCCTTGGATTGCGCGGCCTCCTCGGCCTGCTCGCGGCTCATCGCATGGTTGCCCATCATGTATTGCAGATAGGATTCCAGCGTCTTGAACTGGCCCTGGCCCGGCGAATGGTCCATGACCGACAGCAGGTCGACGGCGCCTTCGTCCATCAAGGCACGCAGCACGTCCACGGACGTCTCATCGGTGACTTCGTAACGGCAATGGACTCGGTTGTCCACCAGGCTGTGGTGGCGGAAGGCGCGCACCGTGCGCACCACCTGCGCCGCGGTCTGGTTGTTGCGCACGCCCCATTCGTTGTTGGCGAACGACAGGGCGTGATAGGGCGTGGTGATGCCCGCGGCGGCATTGCGGCGGTCCACTTGCGCCACCGCGAAGTCCAGCGGAAACAGCACGCGCGAGCGCGGCTCGGCTTCCTTTTCGATGGCGTCGCAATGCAGGTCGATCAAGCCCGGCATCAGGGTCTGGCCCTGCAGGTCGATCTCGCGGTCGGCCTGCGCGCCATCCGGTTCGATGGCGACGATGTGGCCGCCGTCGATCAGCACGGCGCTGTTTTCCAGAACCCGGTCGGCCAACACCACGCGGGCATGGGTGAGGTAGGTGCTTTGCATGGTTACTCCGTGTCCGCCAGGGCGGGCTGCGCGGGGCGCAGGGCAATCGTCTTGGTGGCGACGGCATCGCGCACCTCGGCGTCATGGAAGATGCCCAGCAGGCAGCGTCCACCGGCCAGGGCCTCGTGGATCAGTTCGATCACCACGCGCCGGTTGTCCGCGTCCAGCGAAGCAGTGGGTTCGTCCAGCAGCAGGATCGGATGTCCGGCGATAAAGCCGCGCGCGATGTTCACCCGCTGCTGCTCGCCGCCGGAGAAAGTGGCTGGAGCCAGGCCCCACAGCCGGGACGGCACGTTCAGGCGCTGCAGCAAGGCGGCGGCGCGGGCGCGGGCCTCTTCGCCGTCCACCCCGGCCATGCGCAGCGGTTCGGCCACCACCTCCAGCGCCGACACGCGCGGTATCACGCGCAGGAACTGGCTGACATAGCCGATTACGTCGCGGCGCAGCGCCAGGATGCGCTGTTCGGGTGCGCCCACCAGTTCCACCCATTGGCCCCCGGCGCGCACACGGATGCTGCCCTCGGTCGCCAGATAGTTGCCGTAAAGGCAGCGCAGCAGGGTGCTTTTGCCGGTGCCCGAGGGCCCCGCCAGCACCAGGCAGTCGCCCGCGTCCGCATCGAAGTCGACGGACTCCAGCACCGGCAGGCGCATGCCGCCCTGGTTGTGCAGGGTGAACATCTTTCCGAGGCCCCGCACCTCGATCATGGATTTCGTTGCGCTCATGTTCAGCTCTGCAGGATGGAAGACACCAGCAACTGGGTGTAGGGATGCTGCGGATCGTCGAGTATCTGGTCGGTCAGCCCGCTTTCGACGACTTCGCCGCCGCGCATGACCAGCGTGCGGTGGGCCAATAGCCGCGCCACGGCCAGGTCGTGCGTGACGACGATGGCGGCCAGCCCCAGGTCGGTCACAAGCTGGCGCAGCAGGTCCAGCAGCCGCGCCTGCACCGAGACGTCGAGCGACGCGGTGGGTTCGTCCATGAACACCAGCCGCGGGTGCGTCACGAGGTTGCGGGCGATCTGCAGGCGCTGCTGCATGCCGCCCGAAAACGCCACCGGCGTCTCGTCCAGGCGGCTGGCGTCGATCTCCATCTTTTGCAGCCAGCTACCCGCGGCCTGACGCAGATCGCCGTAGTGCCGGTCGCCCACGGCCATCAGCCGCTCGGCAATGTTGGCGCCGGCGCTGACCTGCATGCGCAGGCCGTCGCGGGCGTTCTGGCGCACGAAACCCCAATCGGTGCGGGACAGCAGGCGCAGGCGCGCGCCTTGCAGCGCGGCCAGGTCGATGAAGCCCTGATCGCGGGTGTCGTACCAGACGCTGCCCGCGTCCGGCTGCGTCTGGTACGACACCGCGGACAGCAAGGTGCTCTTGCCCGACCCTGACTCGCCGACCACGCACAGCACTTCGCCGGGGTAGAGATCGAAACTGACGTTGCGGCAGCCGTGGGTGCCGTCCCAGGTGCGCGTCATGTTGCGCACCGAAAGCAGAGGTTGGGCGTTCATGCGGCGGCCTCGTTGGCGGCGGCTTGCGCCTGGCGGTGGTTGCAGTATTCGGTGTCCGAGCAGACGAAGCGGCGCATGCCGGCGTCGTCCAGGATGATCTCGTCCAGGTAGCTGTCGCCCGAGCCGCACAGGTCGCAGCATTCGGTCCATTTCTCTATCGTGAAGGGATGGTCCTCGAAGTCCAGGCTCTTCACGCGGGTGTACGGCGGAACCGCATAGACCCGCTTTTCGCGGCCGGCGCCGAACAGCATCAGCGCCGGGCTGCGGTCCAGCTTGGGGTTGTCGAATTTCGGGATGGGCGACGGCCGCATCATGTAGCGGTCGTTCACGATGACCGGGTAGTCATAAGTGGTGGCGATGTGCCCGTGCTGCGCGATGTCCTCGTACAGCTTGACGTGCATGCCGCCGTATTCCGCCAGCGCGTGCATGGTGCGGGTCTCGGCCTCGCTGGGCTCGAGCCACCGCAGCGGCTCGGGCACGGGCACCTGAAACACCATGACCTGCCCTTCGACGAGCGGAGTCTCGGGGATGCGGTGGCGCGTCTGCACGATGGTCGCCGCGGGCGTGGATTCGGTGGTCGCCACGCCGGTCACGCGGCCGAAGAAGCGGCGGATGCTGATGGCATTGGTGGTGTCGTCCGATCCCTGGTCGATGACCTTCAGCACGTCATCGCGGCCGATGATGGACGCGGTGACCTGGATGCCGCCCGTGCCCCAGCCGTAGGGCAGCGGCATCTCGCGGCTACCGAAGGGCACCTGGTAGCCGGGGATCGCCACGGCCTTGAGCAGGGCGCGGCGCAGCATGCGCTTGGTGGACTCGTCCAGATACGCGAAGTTGTAGTGGCCGTCGCGGTCGGCCGTTGGGTTGCGTATCGTCATGGGGAAACGGCCTCGTCCATCAGCTTGTTGTGCGCGGCATCCGGCGCGCCGCGTTCCGCGCGCAAGCGGCGCAGCAGTTCCAGGTTGGACTGGAAGTCCACGTAGTGCGGCAGCTTCAGGTGCTGCACGAAACCCGACGCCTCGACGTTGTCGCTGTGATACAGCACGAACTCATGGTCGTTGGCCGGAGAGTCGGCGCGCTCGCCCAGGTCGCTCGCCTTCAGGGCGCGGTCCACCAGCGCCATCGACATGGCCTTGCGTTCGCCGTAGCCGAAGGTCAGCCCGTAGCCGCGCGTGAACTTCGGCCCGTCGTCGGCGGTGCCTGCGAACTGGCTGACCATCTGGCATTCGGTGACCTCGATCTCGCCCACGGCCACGCTGAAACCCAGCTCTTCGATGTGCATCTCCACCTCCAGGGCGCCGTAGCGGATCTCGGCGGCGAACGGGTGGGTGTTGCCGTAACCGCGCTGCGTGGAGTAGCCCATGGACAGCAGGAAGCCTTCGTCCGCGCGCGCCAGGTTCTGCAGCCGGGCCGCCCGCGTGGCGGGAAAGTCCAGGGGCTGGCGCGTCAGGTCGAAGGGTTCGGGGTCGCCCTCCGGGACGGGCTCCGCGTCGATCAGTTCGTCTTGCGCCAGCAGGTCCGTCACGCGCGGCATGGCGCTGTTCAGCGCCTCGCCGCCCGGCGGCAAGGCGTCGGCCTCGCGCTGCGCTTCCAGCGAGAAGTCCAGCAGGCGCTGCGTGTAGTCATAGGTCGGGCCCAGGATCTGCCCGCCCGGCACGTCCTTGAACGTGGACGAAATGCGGCGGTGCAGGCGCATGCGGCCGGTATCGATGGGCTGGGTGTAGCCGTATCGGGACAAGGTGGTGCGGTAGGCGCGCAGCAGGAACACGGCTTCGATCAGGTCCCCGGCCGCCTGCTTGATCGCCAGCGCCGCGAGTTGCGGATCGTAAAGCGACCCTTCCGCCATGACGCGCGACACCGCCAGCGGCATCTGTCCGCGTATCTGCTCCAGGCTGAGCTCGGGCACCTTGCGGTCGCCCCGCCGGTAGTCGTCCAGCATGCGATAGGAATTCAGGATGGCGCGCTCGCCTCCCTTCACGGCCACGTACATATCAGCTCTCCACGCGCGTGCTGCGAGGCAGCCCGCAAATCCGCCGGCCCTGCGTCAGGAAGACGTCGACGCCCAGCGGGAACCGTTGATGATTGCGCCGCCATTCACGCCAGAAGCCGTCCGGCAGGCCCGCCGCGCGCAGCGTTTGCCGCGTCTGGATGCCCGGGCCGGACAGCATGGCGGCGTCGCCGTCCGTCAGTGATTCCACCTCGATCAGCAAGGTGGTCGACAGGTCGGGAAAGGCCGGGTCGCCCTGATGGCAGGCGGACAGCGCGGGCGCGTCCGAGCCCGCCGGTACGGCCGCGAACCGGGCCAGCGACGGCGACGGCACGATGGGGCACGCGCAATGAAAGCGCAGGAACGCAAGCACGTCCGCGCCGGTGGACTGCGGCAGCCACAGCGGGGTGTCCACGTCCACCAGCGTCAGCAGCAAGGCCGTCATGGCGGGCGACAGGCCATCGGGCACGCCGCTGGCGGCCACGATGTCGTGCACCCGGCCCGGGTGGGCCAGCGCGTTCAACGCCGCGCGGAACGTAGCCTGCGCATCATGGCCCGGGTCCGCGAAGCCGGGCAGCAGCGCCCGGCTGGCCGCCGCGGCAGAGAGCATTTCTTGTTGCATGTCAGTCCTCGCCTCGCACCATCGTGAAGAACTCCACCTTGGTCTGTGCCGCCACGCGCGCCTGGCGTTCCACCCGTTCCGCGTGCTGGCGCGCCAGCGGCTGGATCAGTTGCGCCTGCACGGTTTCATGCCAGCCCGGCAACTGCAGCAGCGCGTCGGCGATCGCGGCCTGCTCGGCGTGGCGCAGCGAACGGCCCTGCACGTAGGACACGCCGACCACACCGTCATCCAGGGTTATGGCGCAACGTGTCACGGTGATTTCTCCCAGGTTGAACCGGGTTCCGGTGCCGCCGCTGCGCGCCCGCACCATGGCCATGCCCGTCTGTGCCGGCCGCAGCGTCCGATGCGCGGGCACGCCGCCCAGCGCGCCAAACGCCCCGTCCAGCGCGGCCGGATCGGCCATCGCCAGCACTCGCATCCAGGCGGCACGCCGTGCGTTGGCCGCGTCCTGCCCTTGTTGTGGGTGATCCATATTTCCTCTACACGTCTAGACGACTGGATGGAGTATGATCGCTCGGAATCCGAAGTTCAACAGCCTGGCGTGAATTTTTGATGACAGTTGCGGTCTGTCCCCACTGCCTATCCGGGCGGAGCCACATGATGCACAATCACAGCCAATCTTCATGAACTTGACGTGACAGCACGAGCGCACCCTATGGTTGAACGAGGTTCCGGCATCGCCGTCTGGCGGCAAATCGGCGAATCGCTTGCGGACGACATCCGCAACAAACTCTATGCGGCGGGCGAACAGCTTCCGTCGGAACCGGAACTGGCCGCCAAGTTCTCGGTAAACCGCCACACCATCCGGCGTGCCATGGGCGAACTCGAACAAGGCGGCCTGGTCCGGATCGAGCAGGGGCGCGGCACCTTCGTGCAAGAGCACGCCATCGATTACGCCATCGGCAAGCGCACGCGCTTTTCCGAAAACCTGCGCAGCCAGGGCGTGCTGGGCCACCTGGAGGCCCTGGGCAGCCAGACGCTGCGCGCGGCCGACATCGCCAAGCACCTGGGCCTCACACGCAGCGCGCCTCTGTTGCGCGTGCAGATCATGGGCAAGGCCGAGAACCGGCCCATCAGCGCCTCCGAGCATTTCTTCGACGAAAAGCGCTTCCCGGATTTCGCGGAACGCCTCACGGCGCTGCGCTCGGTGTCCAAGGTGTACGCGCACTACGGCATCGGCGACTACACGCGCAAATGGTCGCGCATCACCGCCGCCCTGCCCACCCCGGAGATCGCCCGCCTGCTGGGCCAGCCGAAGACGCGGCCGATCCTGCAGGTGGAAGCCCTGAACGTCGATCAGGACGGCGCGCCGCTGCAGTACAGCATCACCCGCTTCGTCGGCGACCTGGTCCAGCTCATGGTGGCGGACGACGCATGACGGCGGGCACGCCGCTGGCCGGACGCCGGCGGCGTGCCATGGACGGAAGTATCTGAAAGCAATGCCGCGAAAGTCGCTACACACATCTAGACATCTGGTTGTAATGCAAGATCGATAACGTCTCATCATGAACTCACACGCACACGCCCCCTCGCCCTTGGCCGGTGTCACAGGCCAACGTATCCTGACCCCTCGCGGCATCGCCCAGGCCAGCCTGCGGTTTCAAGGCGGACTGATCGATGACGCGGGCGCCACGCCCGCGCGAGGCGCCGCGTGGTTCGACGCCGGCAACCTGCTGGTGCTGCCCGGCATCGTGGACCTGCACGGCGACGCCTTCGAGCGCGCCATCATGCCCCGGCCCAGCGTGACCTTTCCCTACAACAACGCCCTGTTCGACGTGGACCGCCAGTTGCTGGCCAACGGCATCACCACCGAATTCCATGGCGTCACGCTGTCTTGGGAAGGCGGACTGCGCGGCGAGGCCTACGCCGAACGCATGTTCGACGCGCTGGAAAGCATGCGCCACATCCTGGGCGCGCGGCACTACGTGCATCTGCGCTTCGAAACGCATCACGTGGGCGGCCTGGACATCGCCCAGCAATGGATACGCGATGGCCGCGTCCGCTTCCTGGCCTTGAACGACCACCTGCCCAGCATGGCGCGCCGACTGGGCGACGAGCGCCGCCTGATGCAATACGCCAACCGCGCCGAGTGCGACCTGGATGTGTTCCAGGACCGGATCCGCGCCGCCATGTCGGCGTCCGGCGCGGTGGCGGACGCCATGCGCGAGCTGACGCTGTGCGCGCAACAGGCCGGCCTGAAGGTGGCCTCGCACGACGATCCCGATGCCGCCACGCGCCGCTACTACCATCAACTGGGCTGCGGCGTGGCCGAGTTTCCCCTGACGCGCGAGGCCGCCGGGGTCGCGCGCGACCTGGGCGATTCCGTCGTCTTCGGGGCGCCCAACGTGGTGCGCGGCGGCAGCCACACCGGCGCGCCCGGGGCCACCGACATGATCCGCGCGGGACTGTGCGACATCCTGACCTCGGATTACTACTACCCCGCGCCGCTGGCGGCCGTCATGCGCCTGGTCCACGACGGCGTGCTGCCGCTGGAACAGGCCTGGAACCTCGTTTCCCTGAATCCGGCCCGCGCCGCCGGCCTGAAGGACCGTGGCGCCCTCGCGCCGGGCCTGATCGCGGACGCCATCGTGGTGGACGACCAGGTGGCCGGCCTGCCCCGCGTCTGCGCGGCCATCGTGGGCGGCGAGCTGCGCTACGCCACGCGCGCCTTCGGCGACGGCCTCGGCCAGCGGATGGCGGCCTGACCATGCCGCTTGCCCATCGTTACGCCCTCTATCTGGCGCCCACCGGCCCGTGGCGCGAACACGGCAGCCGCTGGCTGGGACGCTGCGCCGACACCGGCGAGGCGCTTGCGCCGCTGCCCGGCCAGGCCGACACCCCGCGCGAATGGACACAGGCTCCGCGTCACTATGGCCTGCACGCCACCTTGAAGCCGCCCTTCCGGCTGCGCGCCGGCGCCACGCCGGACGCGGTGGACGCCGCCGCCCGCGAACTGGTCCGCGGATTCCATCCCTTCGAGGTCGCCCTGGAATGTGAAACGTTGCGCGGCTTCCTGGCCTGGCGCATCGCGGACGCCGACACGCAGGGACAGGCCCGCATCCAGGCCCTGGCCGATGCGGCGGTGCGCGGCCTGGACGCCTTGCGCGCGCCGCCCACCCCGGAAGAAACGGCCCGCCGCCAGCCGCGGTCGCTCAGCCCCGCGCAACAGGACATGCTGGCACGCTGGGGCTATCCCTATGTCTTCGATACCTACACCTTCCACATCACCTTGACCGGCAAACTGGCGGGCGCGGCGCTGGAGCAGGCGCGGGCCGGCATCGCCGCCTTCGCCGATCCCCTGCGCGGGCAGGCCATGCCCGTGCCCGGCATCAGCGTCTATGTGCAGCCAGAATCCGGCGCAGACTTCATCGCCGCGCGGCATTACCGCTTCGACGGCAGCCACGCCGACGCGGCCGGCGCGGACTATCTGCAAGGACCCGCCGCGCAATGAACGGATCCCGGCCGGTCCCGCCGCCCGCCGACGGCGGCCGCCTGATCTACCTGATGGGCCCGTCGGGCAGCGGCAAGGACACGCTGCTGCGCCTGCTGCGCACGGGCCTGCGCGGCGAAGAGCCCGTGCTGGTTGCGCACCGCTACATCACCCGCGACAGCGCCGGCACCGAGGACGCGCTGCGCCTCACGCCCGAAGAATTCTCCCGCCGCGCCGCGCTGGGCTGCTTCGCCTTGCGCTGGGCCAGCCACGGGCTGCACTACGGCATCGGGGTCGAGATCGACGCCTGGCTGGCTGGCGGCGCGGCGGTCATCGTCAACGGATCGCGCGCGCACCTGGAACAGGCGCACGCGCGCTATCCGTCGCTGACTGCGGTGGAGGTGTCGGTGGACCCTGGCCTGCTGGCCCGGCGCCTGGCGTCCCGCGGACGCGAAAGCGCCGCGCAGATAACGGAGCGGCTGTCGCGCGCCGCCCAGCCGTTTCCGGTGCCCGAGCGCTGCCGGCTGCTGCGGGTCAGCAACAACGAGGCGCCGGAGACGGCAGCCGGCGCCCTGCTGGATATCGCCCGCGCAAAGCTGGGACTCTGAAGGCCAGTCAGCGCGGATCGGCCTCGCCCTGCCGCCAAGGGGCGGCCGTGTCGCCGCACAGGTCCAGCAGGATGGCGGAGAAGCATTCTTCCGCGGCCAGCGGCTGGTCGCGCTTGCGGCGTATCAGGTTGATCGGCGGCAGTTCCCAGCCGAAATCCCAGGGCACCATCCCCAGCTTGCCGCGCAGGCATAGCTCGCGCGCAATATCTTCGGGCACGACCGAGACGAAGGTGTCGTTCATCGTCAGCATCCCTTCGATCACATCCGTTGAATAGGCCTCCAGCACCGGCGAAGGCGGGCGCAGCTCGGCGCGGATGAAATGCTCCACGATCAGTTGCCGGGTGGGCGTGTTGGCCGCCGGCAATACCCATTCCATTTCAGCGACCGCCGCCCAATCCGGCTTGCGCCGCGCCAGCCGCTGCGCGAGCCGGCCGTGCGCGATCAGGCGCGGCCGCTGGCGATACAGCACGCGATGGATCAGGTCGTCGGGCGCGACGGTCGACGTGGCGCGGCTGATGATGCAGTCCAGCTCGTGCTGGCGCAACATCGGCACCAGGTGGTCGGTGGTGGCGCGGTGCAGGCTCAGCGTCACGCCGTGGCGCTGGTGCAGGCGGCTGATGGCCGCGGTCAGCAAGGCGCTGGACACGTACGGCACCACCCCCACGTGCAGATGCGCGGAACGTCCCGCGTGCAAGGCTTCGACCTCGCGGGCCCACAGGTCCAGGTCGCTGAGCATGTGCCGCGCGCGCACCAGCGCCAGATTGCCCAGCGGCGTAGGCTGCAGGCCGCGCCCGGTGCGCGTGAACAGCGGCGCGCCGAAGATGTCCTCGAGTTCGGCCAGCGCCTTGGTGACCGCGGGCTGGCTGATGCCGGCGGCCGCCGCCACGCGCGTCAGCGAGCCGTGCCGGGCAATATCGATCAGCAGTGCCAGATGACGGTGCTTCAGACGGTTGGCGAGACGGACCGCGTCCCAGCTCATGGCATTCTCCTCATAACCAATTGGTTATTAAATTATGCCAACAAAGATAAAACCAGTTATTTCACGATCCTATACTTCCGACATCTCCCCCGCTGCCCGGAATGGCCCCATGAGCGCATCCTTCACCACCCGCCCCGAAATACGCGGCACGCACGGCGTGGTCTCGTCCACGCACTGGCTGGCCTCGCAAGTGGCCATGGGCGTGCTGGAGCGCGGCGGCAATGCCTACGACGCGGCCGTGGCGGGCGGTTTCACGCTGCAGATCGTGGAACCGCACCTGAATGGACCCGGCGGCGAAGTGCCCATCCTGTTCTGGAGCGAACGCGAACAGCGCATGCGCGCGCTGTGCGGCCAGGGTCCGGCGCCCGCGCTGGCCACCCCCGCGCATTTCCGCGGCCTGGGCCTGGACCTGGTGCCCGGCATCGGCCTGCTGCCCGCCACCGTGCCGGGCGCGTTCGGCGCCTGGCTGACCCTGCTGCGCGATTACGGCACCTGGGAACTGACCGACGTGCTGCGCCCGGCCATCGACTACGCGCGCAACGGCTTTCCCCTGGTGCCGCGCATCTCGCAGGCCATCCTTGCCGTGCAGGCGCTGTTCCGCGACGAATGGACCAGTTCGCGGGACGTGTGGCTGCCCGACGGCCGCGTACCGGCCCCGGACGCCCTGTTCCGCACGCCCGCCATCGCCGCCACCTACACGCGCATCCTTGACGAAGCGCACGGCGCCAGCACCGACCGCCGCGGCCGCATCGATGCCGCGCTGGACGTCTGGTACCGCGGCTTCGTCGCCGACGAGATCGACGCCTACTACACCCATGAGGCGGTGCGCGACACCACCGGGCAGCGCAACCGCGGCCTGCTGCGCAAATCCGATCTGGCCGACTGGCGGGCCACGTACGACGAGCCGCTCACGGTGCAGTACGGCCGCTATACCGTGGCCAAATGCGGCGTCTGGTCGCAGGGCCCGGTCCACCTGCAGCAATTGGCGATACTGCGGCACCTGGACATCGACGGATTGGATCCGACGTCTGCGCCGTTCGTGCATCGCGTGGCCGAAGCCGCCAAACTGGCGTTCGCGGACCGCAGCGCTTGGTATGGCGATCCCGATTTTGTGCGGGTGCCGCTCGCGGAACTGCTGAGCGACGCCTACGCGAAGTCGCGCGCGGCCGGCATCGGCGACCGCGCCGCCACCGCGCTGCAGCCCGGCAGCCCGGCGGGCCTGGCGCCCCGCCTGCCCGACCTGGACGCCGCGGCCCGCACCCTGGCCGCATCCGACACCCGCTTCGGCGTGGGCGAACCGACCTTCGCGGCACTGCCGCCCGTGTCCGAGTGGGCCGCGCGCGAGATCTTCGTGGGCGACACCTGCCAGATCGACGTCATCGACCGCGACGGCAACATGGTGGCCGCCACGCCGTCTGGCGGCTGGCTGTCGTCCAGCCCCGTCGTGCCCGCGCTGGGCTTCCCGCTGACCACCCGCCTGCAGATGACCTGGCTGGACGAGGGCGTGCCGGGCCAGCTACAGCCCGGCAAGCGCCCCTGCACCACCCTGTCGCCCGGCCTGGCGCTGCGCGACGGCCTGCCCTACATGGCGTTCGGCACGCCGGGCGGCGACCAGCAGGACCAATGGACCGTGGCGTTCTTCCTGCGCCACGCGATGGGCATGAATCTGCAGGAGGCGATCGAAGCACCCTCCTGGCATATCGATCACTTTCCGGGCTCGTTCTGGCCGCGCTCGCTGACGCTGAACCGGCTGACGGTGGAGTCCCGCATGCCCGCCGCCACGCTGGACGCGCTGCGCGCCGCCGGCCACGACGTCAAAGCCGGGCCGGACTGGTCCGAGGGCCGCATCAGCGCCTGCACCCGCGAACCGGCTGCCGGCGGCGGCCTGCTGCTGCGCGCCGGCGCCAATCCTCGCGGCATGCAGGGCTATGCCGTCGGCCGCTGAACCTGTTTTCATCCATCCGGCGCACAGACCGGACACTACGCAAGGGGTAAACACCATGAAGCTGCAATTCAAACGACTGTTGCGCACGTTCGCGCTGGGCCTGGCCCTGGCAGCGCCCGCGCTTACGCACGCCGCCTGGCCCGAAAAGCCGATCACGCTGATCGTGCCCTGGGCCGCGGGCGGATCCACCGACATCCTGGCGCGCGTGCTGTCCGAAGGCCTGACCCAATCGCTGGGCCAGCCCGTCATCGTGGAAAACCGCTCGGGCGCGTCCGGCAACATCGGCACCACCTTCGTCGCCCGCGCCAAGCCCGACGGCTACACGCTGCTGGTGGGCTCGATGAGCACGCACACGATGAACCAGGCGCTGTATTCCACCATGCCGTTCGACGGCGTGAAGGACTTCACGCCCATCGCGGAACTCGCGCTCGTCACCAACACCATGGTGGCGCACCCGTCCGTGCCGGCCTCCAACCTGAAGGAATTCATTGCCTACGTGAAGGCCAATCCCGACGCCGTGGCATACGCATCGGCGGGCCAGGGCTCGACCAACCATCTCAGCGCCGCCCTGTTCGAAAAGGCGGCCGGCGTGAAGATGATGCACATCCCCTACCGCGGCGGCGCGCCCGCGGTGCTCGACACCGTGGCCGGCCGCACGCAGGTGCTGTTCAGCGCCGGCACGCAGACCCTGCCGCATGTGCAGATGAACAAGCTGAAGCTGCTGGCCGTCACCGAGGAAGCCCGTTCGCCGTTCCTGCCCGACGTGCCCACCGTCGGCGAAACGCTGCCCGGCTATGAACTGTCGGTCTGGTACGGCGCGTTCGGTCCGGCGGGCATGCCGCCCGAGCTGACCGCCCGGCTGAACCGCGAAATCAACCTGATCCTCAAGCGTCCCGAAGTCATCAAGAAAATGGCCGACATGGGCGTGCTGCTGACCGAGACCACGCCGGAACAGTTCGGCCAGATCCTGGCGCGCGACGCCGACAAGTACGGCAAGCTGATCAAAGAACTGGGAATCACCGCGGAATGACGGCCGTCCCCAGCGCCGCCCTGCCCCCGAAGCCGGCGCTGGCCGGCGTGCAGGCCATCGCCCTGGCCTATGCCGCCGCCGATGCGGCGGCGGCCTTCCAGGCCATTGATGCCTACGCCCGCGCCACGCTTGCGCACACCCTGTGCACGGTCAACCGGTACGATGCCCAGGCCATGCGCGTCGTGCGCCTGTACAGCTCGAATCCAGAGGCCTATCCGCCCGGCGGCAGCAAGGACAAGACCGGTACGCCGTGGGGCCGCCACGTCCTGCTGGAACAACGGGTATTCGTGGGCGAAGGCGAGGACGCCATTCGCGAATTCTTCAACGACCACGATGCGATCCGCGACCTGGGGCTGCGGTCGGTCATCAACGTGCCCGTGGTGTACGGAGACGTCTGCCTGGGCACCATCAACTTCCTGATGCCGCGCCCCGTGGTGTCCGACGCCGACGTGGACGCCGCGCGCCTGGCGGGCCTGCTCGCGCTGCCCGCGTTCCAGTCGCTGCGCCAGCCGCCGCGCTGAGGCGCCCGGGGGTCCGCCCCCGGCCGTCAGATCAGCGCGTTGCGGATGCGCGCCGAGATCATATCGATCACCACGACGAAGGCTACGATGATGATCATGACCGCGCAGGTCTCGGCGTAGCGGAAGCTGCGGATGATCTCCCACAGCACGGTCCCGATGCCGCCGGCCCCGACGATGCCCAGCACCGACGCCGACCGCACGTTCGATTCGAACCGGTACAGCGAATACGAAATCCACAGCGGCAGCACCTGCGGGATCACGCCGTAAACGATTTCCTCCAGCGCATTCGCGCCCGCGGCCCGCACGCCTTCCACCGGCCGCGGGTCGATCGCCTCGACAGCCTCGGAAAACAGCTTGGCCAGCACGCCCGTGGTGTGTACCCACAGGGCCAGCACGCCGGCGAACGGCCCCAGGCCCACCGCCACGATGAACAGCATCGCGAACACCATTTCGTTGATGGCGCGGCAGGCGTCCATCAGGCGGCGCATCGGCTGGTAGACCCAGGCGGGCACCATGTTCGACGAGCACAGCAGGCCCAGGGGCACCGCCACCGCGATGGCCAGGAAGGTGCCCCACACCGCGATCTGCACCGTGACGATCATCTCGTCCAGATACATGCGCCAGTCGCGGAAGTTGGGCGGAAAGAAATCGGCCGCGAACTGGGCCATGTTGCCCGAGTCCCGCAGCAGGTCCATCGGCCGCATGTCGGCGCCTTGCCACGACATGACCAGCATTGCCAGCACGACGGCCCACACGAGAAGGACGGGCAGCGACGAGCGCGGCGCGGCGGGCAGGCGGGAGGAGTGCGTGGCGAGGTTCATTTTCTATGAAGATCCGCTAGGGAGATTGCTTGGGAAAAGAGCCAGCGCGCCCGGCGGCGCGCTGGCGTCATGCGGACAGGCTTACTGCCTGGCCACCGCCGGCTGGCCCAGGCTGGCAAGCCGGCCGTCCAGGTCGGACAGCAGCTTCTGCTTTTCGGCCTGGCCCAGCGTGGAATCGGCCTCGACCTTGGCCTTTTCGCGCGCCAGCTCGATCTGGCGGATGGGCACGAGCTGCAGGTTGTCCGACGCGCGGAAGCCCTGGTAGGTCAGCGCTTTCAGATTGGCCATTTCGCGCGCGGCGTCCTTGCCCTTGCCGTAGTTCAGGAAGAAGTCGCGGATCTTGGCCTTCAGGTCGGCCGGAAGATCGCTGCGCACGACCAGCGGATCGGCAGGAATGAGCGGCGACTTCCACAGCACGCGCACGCTGTCGTTGGCGTCGCGGCCGGTGCTCAGGCGGTAACGCTCCAGCGCCTCGGTATTGTTGACGGCCACGTCCACCTGCTTGTTGATGACCGACAGCAGATTCGCTTCGTGGTTGCTGGCGCGCACGGTCTTGAAGAAGGTCTTGGGTTCGATCTTGTTGGCGGCCCACAGGTAGTAGCCGGGCACGGCGGTGCCGGACGTGGAGTTGGGGTCGCCCGCGCCGTAGCTCAGCTTGGCGCCGTTCTTCAGCACGTCGTCCAGGGTCTTCAGGTTGCTGTCCTTGTTGACGATCAGGAGCGACCAGTAGCCGGGGTTGCCGTCCTTGTCGATGACCGAGGCGAACACCTCGCCCTTGGCGCGGTCGACGGCCTCGATCGCCGACTTGTTGCCGAACCAGCCCATCTGCACCTTGTTGAAGCGCATGCCTTCGATGATGCCGGCGTAGTCGGACGCGAAGAAGGGCTTGACCGGCACGCCGATCGAACGGCTCAGGTCGTCGATGACGGGCTGCCAGACGGACTTCAGATTGGTGGACGACTCGGTCGAGATGATGCCGAAGTTCAACGTCTTGGCGTCTTGCGCGTAGGCCTGGGCGGAGAGGGCCGCCGTGGCGATCAGGGTGACGAAGGTTCTGCGTAGCATGGAAGGCTCCGGGAAAGGAAAGGCCAGGAATCAGGCGGCTTGCGCCAGTCGGGACAGCGGCGCCACGGCCGGCGTGGCCGGCGCTTGGGGCGCGTATTCGGGAAGCAGCTCGCCCAGGTCGGAGCCATATAGCTCACCGAGCATGGCCGGAGTCAGACGGGCGGAGGGGCCGTCGTAGACCACCTTGCCGTGGCGCAGCGCCACGACGCGCGGGCAGTAACGCAGCGCCACGTCCACCTGGTGCAGCGACACCACCACCGCCACCTTGCGGCTTCGGTTGATCTGCGCCAGCGTATCCATGACGCGGCGCGACGATTCGGGGTCCAGCGACGCAATCGGCTCGTCGGCCAGGATGACGCGGGCGTTCTGCACCAGGGTGCGCGCAATCGCCGCGCGCTGCTGCTGGCCCCCGGACAGGGTGGATGCGCGCTGAAATGCGTAGTCGTCTATACCAACCTGGGCAAGCGCGTCCAGGCCCTGGCGCACCTCGTCGCGCAGGAACCAGCGCGTCAGGCTGCGCCACAGCGGCACGCGCGGCAGCATGCCGGTCAGGACGTTGGTGATGACCGGCAGGCGGCCCACCAGGTTGAACTGCTGGAACACGAAGCCGATGCCGGCGCGCGCGCCGCGCACATTTCGGCTCAGACGCCCATTGCGCTGGATAAGCTGGCCGTTGACCGTCACGCTGCCCGCTCCCGCGTCGCCCGCGACAAAGCCGGCCAGATGGCGCAACAGGGTGGATTTACCCGATCCCGAAGCGCCCAGCAGGGCGACCATCTCGCCGTCGGCCACTTGCAGGTTGATGCCGTCCAGCGCCCGCGTGCCGCCTTGAAAAGTCTTGCAGAGCCCTTGAACTTCGATGGCGCAGGTCATCGTTGGATCCCCTTGGATGTGTTCATGGCCGCATTCTGTTTTCGCGGCATGACAGCGCGATGACCTGAAGATCGAAACATTTGGCGAAAAATAGGGACATTGGAGCGGACTGAAAGACATCCGTCACAAAAGCCGGTTCGCGCGCATGGCGCCGCGGGTATATTGGAACTGTTCCCCCACTCGCCTAGCGCTCATCATGATCAAAGGTTCCTGCCTGTGCGGCCGCATTGCGTACGAGATCAACGGTCCGCTTACCAACGCCCTCAATTGCCACTGCGTCATGTGCCGCAAATCGCATGGCGCGGCCTTCCGCAGCCGCGCAACCGTCCAGGTCAAGGATTTCGCCTGGACTCTCGGGGAAAACCACGTCACCTGGTATGCCTCGTCGCCCGGCAATTACCGGGGCTTCTGCGAGGCCTGCGGCACCCCATTGCTCAGCCGCTTCGACCAGACGCCGGACGTCTACGGCCTGCCCCTGGGCGCGCTCGACGACGATCCGGGGATCAAGCCCGAGGCGCACTGCCATGTGGCCGACAAAGCGCCATGGTTCGACATCACCGACAGCTTGCCGCAGCATCCGGGCGCGCTGGACGACGCGCCGGAGCACAGCCCGCAGATCGCCCCCCTGACTTTTTCCCACGGAAGATGAACCGGCGTCCGGCTCCGGACGCCCCAGGAGATCATCATGAGCGACTACGGCGCCGTACTGGACCCCGCCACCCTGCGTTTCACGCGCGTGCTGCCCGCCGGCGTGCAGGAAGTCTGGGCCTGGCTGACCAACTCGGAAAAGCGCGGGCGCTGGCTTGCGGCCGGCGACATGGAGCTGCTTGAAGGCGGCGGCGTCACCCTGCGGTTCCTGCACGCCGACCTGTCTTCCGTGCGCGAGCCCACGCCCGAGGCCTACAAGCCCTATGAAGAGGGCCTCACCACCCAGGGGCTGATCACCCGTTGCGAACCGCCCCGCCTGCTGGCCTGCACCTGGGGCGGATCGGAAGGCGCGCCCTCGGAGGTGTCCTTCGAACTGTCCCCCCAGGGCGAAGGCACCCTGCTCGTGCTCACGCACCGCAAGCTGGCCAGCCGGGACGACATGGTCGACGTCGCCGGCGGCTGGCACACCCATCTGAATATCCTGGCCGCCAGGCTGGCCGGGCGCGACCCGGGCCCCTTCTGGTCCGCCAATGCAGCGTGGGAAGCCGAATACCAGGCCCGCATTCCGCGCCGCTAGAGTCGTTCACCAGCAACTATCGCGGCCAAGCCCAGGATAAAAACTGGCTAATCGGCGCGCTTTGAAGTAACATAAGTCCGTGATTTTTCCGCAAAAACCGGGCTTCGGTCACTCTGCGTGCCAACCTGTACCGCCAGCGGCGATGGGGCTTTTGACCCACCCTGCCAGCAACCCAGGCTGCTTCCGGTTTTTTTGGGCGAACCCCGTCACTGCCAAACGCGCGGCAACACCGATAATCGCGCCGCCCGGCATTGCAGCAGACGCTCCAACCCGCTTCTTCCGGCAATGTGCTTATCACGCCGCTGCCGCGACCAAGCCGCGCATCGCGCGCTCACTGCCCTCGCGGCGCGAGTACCCGTCATTTCAGACATCCGCTAGGGATGCCGTGGCCCCCACCCGCGCCTGCCCGGACGTTTTACGTTCAAACCGCTGGACCTGGTTATCTGAGTCCAACGCGCTTGCCGCCTTGCGCGGCGCGTCATGCCGCCGGCGTGGCTGCGCGTATTGATCAAGGAGTAGAAAATGGCTAAAGAAGAACTCATCGAATTGGATGGCATCGTTGACGAAGTGCTGCCCGATAGCCGCTACCGTGTAAAGCTGGACAACGGCATCGAAGTCGGCGCCTACGCCTCCGGCCGTATCCGCAAGCACCGCATCCGCATCCTGGCGGGCGATCGCGTCACCCTGGAAATGTCGCCCTACGACCTGACCAAGGGCCGCATCAACTTCCGCCACAAGGACGAACGCGCTCCCGCGCCGCATCGTCCCCAGCAATACCGCCGTTAAGTCTGGGATCCAGGGCCGGCCCGGCGCCGGCTCCCTGCCCCCCTTCGCGCGAGCCTTAAGCCCGTACCGCGAAATGCCGTAATGCGTGGAACGCCCGTTCATGAAAGAATGGCGTCCTGCCTGGCGCGACGCCTGGCCGGATACGCATGACGCAAGATGGACCTGAAAGAAGAATTGCAAGCCGCCGCAGACCAGCTTGCCCTGGCGCGAAGAAGATTCGTGAAGGGCGAGGAAGGCCTGCGCCTGCTGCGCCAATCGCGCGAGGCGTTCATCAACAGCCTGCGCAATACCGGCCTGACCTACTCCGAAGCCAAGACCAAGTACGACAACTGCCTGGATGACCAGGAAGCCGGGCATCTGCACGTCCGGCAACAGATGGAGTACGCCGAGCGCATGCACCAGTTCACGCTGAACCGGATCGCGCTGCAGGCCGCACAGGCGTAAAGCGCGCCCTGCCCCCTGCCGGCGGGCGCCTCAGGGCTTGAACGCCCCGATGAAAATGGCGGGATCGACGCGCGCGTCGTTCAGGCTCACGTTCCAATGCAGATGCGGGCCGGTCGCGCGGCCGGTCGCCCCGACCTTCCCCACCACGCCTCCCCGCGGCACCTCGTCGCCGACTTTCACGTCGATGGCCGACATGTGGCAGAACATGCTGACGAAGCCCTGGCCATGGTCCAGGAACACGGTCTTGCCATTGAAGAAGTAATCCCCCACCAGCACCACCACGCCGGCGGCCGGCGCCTTGATCGGCGTTCCCGCCGGCACGGCAAAGTCCAGGCCCGAATGGGGGTTGCGTTCCTGCCCATTGAAGAAGCGGCGCAAGCCGAAAGGACTGGACAGGCGGCCGCCATTGACGGGGCGGTCCAGCAGCAGATTGCTGGGCGTGACACCGGCGCGGTAGCCGCGGTTCGCGGCGCTTTGTTCGGCCATTTCACGCTCGATGCGCTTCATGTCGTCGGGATTCGGGTCGACCTGGCGCGGGTTCTTCAAGGTGATGTGCTGCGCCACGTAATCCTTGGCGCCGACCGTGAAGGCCACCTTGCGCTGGCCCTTCGCGTCCGTGACTTCGGCCTGCTGCTGGCCCGGCTTCACGCTCAGCGGAATGCCCAGCACCGCGATCCACTGCTTGCCCTCTTCCCGCACCACCATCACCCGCCGGCCCAGGAAGGAGACCTCTGGCGCGCGGTCGGCGTCGCCCAGGTTCAAGACGGCCACGCCGCCCGGCACGGGCACGTTGAGCTTGCGGGTGATGAAGCCTGCCTGCTGCGCGCGCGCGGGCAGGCCCAGACAGACGGCGGCCGCGGCCACGCCCAGGCGCAGTACGTCGCGGCGTCGATGCATCACGTTCACAGGCACAGGTTCGCCGGCTCGATGATGCTTTGGTCGCGACGCGCGATGCGCGTGGACAGGCGCGTTTCCGTCTTGCCCTTCCAGTGCGTGGTCGTCAGGACGGCCTCCACGCCCAGGCTGTCTTCCTGGACCAGTTCAAAGCCGTTGCGCACCGCCCGTTGCTTGAAGTTGACGCCCTGGGCCTTCCAGGCATCGGCCACGCACTGCGTGTAGTCCTCGGCCGAGCGCTGGGTGGCGCCGTAGAAAACGGGATCGCGATCGCGCACGTCTTTGACGTTGGCGCATGCCGACAGGGCGGCCAGGACGGTAAGGGACAGAACGATACGAACCTTCATGACTTTGGGACTCTCAGGCAGATGGGGATTATTGGGGGCGGACAACTATAACGCAGGGGCCTGGCCATATCGCCGGGGCCGGCAGCGCCCGCGTGCATCGCGCGGCCCGGCGGCCGGACTCAGGCTTGCGGGACGCGGCGGGCGGATTTGGGCCGGAAAGCGGCAATGACTTCCGGCCGCGTTTCGGCATACGGGCCGCCGATCAGGTCGATGCAATAGGGAATGGCGGCGAAGATGCCCGGCACCAGTTCGACCCCGTCTTCGGCCTTCAGGCCTTCGAGGGTCTCGCGTATGGACTTGGGCTGGCCCGGAAGATTGACGATCAGTGCGGCATGGCCGTCGGTTTCACGGATGACCGCCACCTGGCGGGACAGGATGGCGGTGGGCACGAAACGCAGGCTGATCTGCCGCATCTGTTCGCCGAAGCCCGGCATTTCCTTGGTGCCCACCGCCAGCGTCGCCTCGGGGGTGACGTCGCGCCGGGCCGGCCCGGTGCCGCCCGTGGTCAGGACCAGGTCGCAGCCGCAGCCGTCGACCAGTTCGACCAGGGTCTCGGAAATGCGGCCGGCTTCGTCGGGAATCAGCCGCTCCACCGCCTGCCAGGGCGTTGCCAGCGCGCGGCCCAGCCATTCGCGCAGCGCGGGGATCCCCTGGTCCTGATAGGTGCCGGTCGAGGCGCGATCGGAGACGGACACCAGGCCCACGATCAGTTCATCGGGGTGGCTGCGGACGATTCGGGTGAGGTCGGTCATGGGCGGCGGGACGGGAATTCGAAGGGAAGGACGCCGCGTGGGCGGCTGACGCCGCGGTCAATCATGGAAATCCAGAAGAACCGCGCGACAACGATGCTATCGCATTCTTTGCCGGCAGGACGCGCGGTCCGCCGCCCGTCCGGTGTGGCAAAAAAGCAAATCGGCCCCGTGCGTGGGGTTTCCCGCGCTTGTTCCCTTCATGGACGCCCGATAACATCCGCTAACAATCGCAGCCTTCCGTCCGGGCATGCCGCGCACTCTTTCGGGTTTTCCATGTTCAAACGCACCCTTCGGCAGCATGCCCTGGCCGCGGCGCTGGCGCTGTCCGCCGCCGCCGCCGCCGGCTGGGGAGCCCTGCACGCGCTGGCCCTGAAGACCGGGCCGGTGCCGGCCGCCGCGCCCGGCGTCTACATCCCCAACCTGGGTAACACGCTGCAGGAACAGACCCGCAATCTTTCGCGGCTCGGCCAGGCGTTGCGCACCGGAGACCGCCTCGTGATCCTGGGCTCCTCTGAGCTGACCAGCAACGACCTGCGCTTCGTGCCCTACCGTTATCTGGCCGACGAATTGCAGATGCCCGTGCTGGCCTATGGCCATTCGGGCTTCCAGTCGCTGGGCATGCAGTTTGTGCTGGCGGCGCTGGCCGACGACCTGTCGCCGGCCTCGCGCGTGGTGGTCATGCTGTCGCCGGGGTGGTTCGACGGCGATGGCGGGCTGGGGCCGGACGAATTCAAGGAACACGCCAACCCGCTGCTGCCCCGGCTGCTCAAGCAACCCGAGGCCCGGGCAGAGGTCATGCGCTGGCTGAACGACAAGGGCGACGCCAGCGTGATGTGGTCCATGGCCGCCGAACAGGCCTACGTATTCCGCCAGCGCCTGGTCGACCTGTGGACGCCGGCCTACGCCGCGCCCGCTCCCGAACCTGAGCGCGAGGGCCCGCCCGCCGCCGCCCGGGTGGTGGACTGGGATGCGCTGGCCAGCCAGGCGCAGACGGCCGAGCAGACGCTGATGAGCGGCAACCGGTACGCCGTGCGCGACGAGTTCTTCAACAAATACCTGCGCGCCATCCCCGAGGGCGGCAAGACCGCCTACTTGCCCCAGCCGCTGACCGGGCGCGACGAACTGCGCGAACTCACCGCCCTGATGGCGCTGTTGCGCCAGCACGGCGTCGATGCCCTGTTTGTCATGCAGCCGCTGCATCCGCTGGTGTTCAAGGACCTGGACCGTTTCCAGCCGATACAGCGCCAGGTCACGGCGCTGTGCCAGCAGTACGCCATGCACTGCATGGACATGTACGGCGCGCCATTCGAAGTCGGAACGCTGCGCGACGTCCAGCACCTGGGTGAACTGGGCTGGCTGCGCGTGAACCAGAAGATCGCCGAGGTATTCCGCCCATGAAGAAAACGCTCTGGCTCTGCCTGCTGTACCTGGGCCTGCTGGCCGTCATGCTGATCCAGGCGGATACGTCCGCCAATCTGGGCAAGCCGATGGAGATCGAGTTCCAGTATTCGAAGTTCTAGTAGCCCGACGCAACCGGGGACAGGTCACAAATCTGTAATAATCGGCACCTCTCGCCGGAACCTCGCCCCCGCCTCCATGTTCGACCTCTTCCACGGCCTAGACCCCTGGGTTGGCCTCAGTCTTGTGCTGGCCCTGACATTCGTCCTGGCCTTCGAATTCATCAACGGCTTCCATGACACGGCAAACGCCGTGGCAACGGTCATCTACACCAAGGCCATGCCGCCGCACCTGGCGGTGGTCCTGTCCGGTATTTTCAATTTCCTGGGCGTGCTGCTGGGCGGTGTCGGGGTGGCCTATGCCATCGTCCATCTGCTGCCGGTCGAACTGCTGATCAATGTGGACACGGGCCGCGGGCTGGCCATGGTGTTCGCCATGCTGGCCGCGGCCATCGCCTGGAACCTCGGCACCTGGTATTTCGGCATCCCCGCGTCCAGCTCGCACACCCTGATCGGTTCGATCCTGGGCGTGGGCCTGGCCAACGCGCTGATCACCGGCCTGCCGGTGGGCGAAGGCGTGAACTGGGGCAAAGCCATCGACATCGGCCTGTCGCTGGTGGCCTCGCCGGTGGCCGGGTTCCTGGTCGCGGGCGGGCTGCTGCTGGCGCTCAAGCGGTGGCTGCCGCTGTCCAAGATGCACAAGACGCCCGAGCAGCGCCGCGCCATCGACAACAAGAAGCACCCGCCCTTCTGGAACCGCCTGGTGCTGGTGCTGTCGGCCATGGGCGTGAGCTTCGTGCACGGCTCCAACGATGGCCAAAAAGGCATCGGCCTGATCATGCTGGTGTTGATCGGCATCGTTCCCGCGAATTTCGTGCTGGACACCACCAGCACCACCTACCAGATCGAGCGCACCCGCGACGCGGCCAATCACCTGCTGGTTTTCTACCAACGCAACGAAGCGATGCTGGGGGACTTCCTGGCGCTCAAGCGCACCGATATCCAGGAAGAGCTGCCGGCCAATTTCCGCTGCGATCCCGCGCTGACCGTGCCGACCATCATTGCGCTGCAGACCGACCTGCACGGCGTGAGCAACTATGCCGACCTGTCCGCCGAAAAGCGTGTCGCCGTGCGCCGCTATCTGCTGTGCCTGGACGACACCGCCAAGCGGGTCGGGCGGCTGGAAGGGCTGCCCGCCCGTGAACGCGCCGACCTGCAACGGCTGCGCGCGGACCTGACCGCCACCACCGAATACGCGCCCTTCTGGGTGATCGTGGCGGTGGCGCTGGCGCTGGGCGCGGGCACCATGGTCGGCTGGCGCCGCGTGGTGCTGACGGTGGGCGAAAAGATCGGCAAGCAGGGCATGACCTACGCGCAGGGCATGTCGGCGCAGGTCACCGCCGTGGCCGCCATCGGCCTGGCCAACGTGTTCAGCCTGCCGGTGTCCACCACGCATGTGCTGTCGTCGGGCGTGGCCGGAACGATGATCGCCAACAAGACCGGACTGCAAGGCAACACCGTGCGCAACATCCTGCTGGCCTGGGTGCTGACGCTGCCCGCGTCCATGCTGCTGGCGGCCGGCCTGTTCTGGATCGGCGTGCAGATCGCCGGCTGATTTCCGGGGCCGTGCGGGCAATCCGCACGGCCGATGCAACACTCTGGCTACCGCGCCAGGCTGTTTCTTGCACCGGCCCGCGCCTACGATGGCGCCATGGCTACCCAAACTCCCATCCTGCATTACATTTTCGATCCGCTCTGCGGCTGGTGCTACGGCGCCGCGCCGCTGGTGGAGGCCGCCCGGGGCATTCCGGGCCTGACCGTCATGCCCCACGGCGGCGGCATGATGACGGGCGGCAACCGCCAGCCGGTCACCGATGCGCTGCGGCGCTACGTCATGCCGCATGATGAGCGCATCGCCGGCATGACGGGCCAGGTGTTCGGCCCGGACTACTTCGACGGCCTGCTGCGCGACAGCGGCGCCGTATTCGATTCGGAACCGCCCACCACCGCCATCCTGGCGGCGCAAGCGCTGGCCGGCCGAGGCCTGGATCTGCTGCGCCGCCTGCAGCAGGCCCACTACGTGCAGGGCCTGCGCATCGCGGACCCGGCCGTACTCAAGACGCTGGCCGCGGAAATCGGCCTGGACGCCGAGGCCTACGCCGCCGCCTATGCGGCAGCCGAAGGCGCCGCGACCGCCGCGCACATCGCCGACAGCCGCAAGCTGCTGGCACGGGTCGGGGGCACGGGATTTCCCACGCTGGCCCTGGAGCGCGACGGCATCTGCACGCTGCTGGAACCCAGCCGCTACCTGGGCCGCCCCGAGCAATGGCAGGCCCACCTGCGGGAACGCATCCAGGGCCAGGCCTGACGCCGGCCCGCCCGCGGCGGGACGGGAAGGCTCAGGACTCTTCGATGTCGCCGTCGCGCTGCAGGGCGCGGTGCATGGCCGGACGGTCGCTCAGGCGCTCGACGTAGGCGCTGAAGACGGGCGTCTCCGGTATGACCTTTACCTGCATCATGTACTGCAGCGATCCGCCCAGCACGATATCGACGGCGGAGAACCGGTCGCCCAGGAAAAAGGGGCGCGCCTGCAGCACCCGGCTCAAGACCTGTTCGACCTCGTCCGCCGACCCCCATCCCAGCGCCGCCTGGTGCGGCGTCTTGAAGGCGCGCTCGACCATGGCGGGTTCAAACACGCCCGTGGAATACGCCAGCCAGGTCAGGTAAGGGCCACGCTGGCGGTCCCCCACCTGCGGCCCCAGGCCAGCCTGCGGAAACAGGTCCGTGAGATAGAGCGCGATGGCGGGCGTTTCGGATACGGGCACACCGTCATGCACCAGCGCGGGCACCTTGCGATGGGGGTGAATGTCGATGTAGTCCGAGGGCATATGGCCGGTGCTGTCGCTGCCGCGGATCGACACCATCTCGGTGTCGTAAGGCACGCCCAATTCCTCGAGCAGCCAGAGAATCCGGAACGACCGCGAGCGCGGCGCATGGTAGAGCGTAAGCATGGTCGGCCTCCTTGGGGGTCCGACCATTTTGCCTTGGGGCCACTACGCCGCCAAGGCCAGCAATATCCCGTATCCGGCCATGCCCAGCAGCACCGCGACACCCGTATTGCCGACCATGCGCGCCGCCACGCCCGTGACCGCCAGCCCGCCCACGTACGGCGCGATGCGGGCGGCCTGATCGCCCGCGTCCAGCAGGTCGGGCACGATGACCGCCGCCGCGATCCCCGCCAGCAGGGACGGCCCCAGCGCGGCCAGCGCCGACCCTTCGCGCGAAAGATGGCGCAGCAGGCGGCTGCGCTCGGACAGCATGAAAGGGAGCGCGCGCGTCAGATAGGTGATGACCGCCATGGCGATCACCGCGCCCCAGAATCCCAGTCCATCGGCGTTCATGCCGGCCTCCTCAGGCGATAGGCGGCGCAGCCGATGATGGCGCCGGCCAGGATGGCCAGGCTGGTGTGGCCCAGCGCGGCGATCACGCCCGCGCCCGCGACGGCGGCCACGATGGGCAGGCCCATGCCCCGCTTGGCGCTCTGGCACACCAGCGCCATGAACAGCGCCGGCAGCGCAAAACGCATCACCTGCGACAACACGGGGTAATGGCGTTCAAGTCCGTCGCCCGCATACACACCCACGGCGGTCCCGGCGATCCAGGTCAGCCAGGCGCCCAGACCCAGGGCGATCATCCAACCCTGCCGCCGGCCGGGCTCCACGCTTTGCAGGCGGTTGAACGCGGTGGCGAAGACTTCGTCGGTCAGCAGGAAAGCCACCTTCAAGCGGTCGTGCAGCGCGGCCGGCAGAAAGCGCGACAGCAGCGGCCCATAGAGCAGATGGCGGGCGTTGAGCAACGAACACAGCGCCACCACCCACAGCCACGGCGTGCCGGCCTTGATCGACGCCAGCAGCAGGAATTGGCTGGCGCCGGCATAGACCAGCACGGAGATCAGAATGACCTGCAGCGGGGTCAACCCGGCCGCGATGCCGGCAATGCCGAAGGTCACGGCCACGGGAAAGTAGCCGATCATCACGGGCAGGCAGGATTTCAGGCCGTCGATGCGCGCGCCGCCGGGAAGGGCGGGCGCGGCGGGAGGAGTCGCCAAGGTGCGTTTCGCTTTGTCGTGTTGCGCCGGGCGGCCATTTTACCCACCCTCGCCCACGCTATGGCTGGTCCAGGGCCCCCAGCGCCCGCAACTGCGATTTCAGACGGCGCACTTCCTGGCTCAGGTCCAGGATGAGCGCCACGGCGTCCAGGCCGGCGCCAAAGTCGTGTTCCAGGCGGCGCGCATGCAGCGCGCGCTGCAGGTCCACGCTATGGAAGCGCCATTCCGCGGGGCCGCCCCCGCTGGCGTTGACGATGCCGACCTCGACCAGCCGCGCCACCCATTCCACTTCCGCGCCGCACGCGCGGGCCAGGTCATCCGCGTTGAGCGGCTGCGCTTTGCCCACGACGGTGGCGCTGGTGATGACGATTTTCTTCATGGTCAGACCCCCAGGTGGCGCCGCGGGTTGAAGGGCAGATCCTGCTGCAGCTTCCGGTAGGCCGCCTTGGCGGCTTCGCTGTCGGCGGGCGGAAGCACCAGGTCCAGCACCAGGTACAGGTCGCCCGGCGGATCGCCGGGAATGCCGCGCCCGCGCAACCGCAGCTTGCGGCCGTTGCCGGATCCGGGCGGGACCGACACCTCGACCGTTCCGCCCGGCGTGGGCGCCTTGACGCTGGCGCCCAGCGCGGCCTCCCAGGGGGCCACCGGCAGCGTCATGTAAAGGTCGCGGCCTTCGGCGCGGTAGCGCGGATGCGGCTTGAAGCGCACCTCCAGATACAGGTCCCCGTTTTCGGCGCCGCCATAGCCGGGCATGCCCTGCCCCGTCAGCCGGATGTACTGGCCCTCCCGCACCCCGGCCGGGATCTTGACGCTGAGCGTGCGGGTCTGCATGTGGGGATGGCCCTGGTCGTCCATCTGCATGGACCGCAGGCTGATGTCGCGCGTGGCGCCCGCGAGCGCGTCCTCGAGGTCGACCTCGATCGCGGCGTGATGGTCTTCACCGCGCGCGCGGAACTCCTGTTGCCGCGCCCCGCGCCGTTCGCCGCGGCCGCCGAACAGCGACGAGAAGAAATCGCTGAACTGCGCTTCTTCGCCGGCCGCCGCGCCGCGATGGAACTCGAACCCCTCGTCCCAGCCCGGCGGCGGCCGGAAGCCGCCTTCGGGCGAAACGCCCGCGGCCAGATTGTCGTACGCCTGGCGTTTTTCGGTATCGCGCAGCACGTCGTAGGCTTCGTTGACGTCGCGCATGCGGACCTCGGCGTCGCTTTCCTTGCTGACGTCGGGGTGATACTTCCGGGCAAGCTTGCGATAGGCGCGCCGGATATCGTCGTCCGATGCGCCCTGCTCCACCCCGAGAATGCTGTAGTAGTCCTTGAACTCCATGTTCCAGCTCACCGTGAGGGTTGAGGCCGCGCCCGGCAGCACCGGATTCGGCCTGGAATATCAAGAAGATAGGGGTTATGGACCGATTTTTCAATGCGCTTTGTCATGTCATCCGCGGCGCGCATAATGTTGGGTTGCCAACCCCAGATCCACCAGGAAACGATCGTGCTGGAAATCATCGACGCCGACTTCAACAATCCCGAGCATGGCCGCCAGGTGCTGGCCATGCTGAATGAATACGCCAGCGGCCCCATGGGCGGCAATTCCCCCTTGCCCGCCTTTGCGCAAGCCAACCTGATCGCCGAACTGGCCCGCCGCCCCACCGCGCACGCCCTGCTGGCGCGCATCGACGGCGAACCCGCCGGCGTGGCGATCTACATTGAAGGCTTTTCGACCTTTGCCTGCCGTCCCCTGATCAACCTGCACGATCTGGGCGTCGCCGCGAAATTCCAGGGCCAGGGCGTGGGCAAGCATCTGCTGTCCGCGCTGGAAGACCGGGCGCGCCGGCTGGGCTGCTGCAAGATCACGCTGGAGGTGCTGGAGGGCAACGCGGTCGCCCAGGGGCTGTACCGCAAGCTGGGCTTCGAAGGCTACGCGCTCGACGAGGCCACCGGCCGCGCCATGTTCTGGCAGAAGAAGCTGGCCGCCTGAGTGGCGTAGTATGTGTTTACCGGCCTTGCCCCCGGGCAAGGCGCAAATGGCCCCGTGCAAGAGGCCGCAGTCACACGATGCAGGATTCAAGATGAAGATGAGCAACATCCCCTTCGGCACCACGGACTGGTCCGATGTGGAACGCACCGAACACGCGGGCGACACCGGCCTGGCCTATTGGCGGACCCGGCACTTCGGCGACCTGCGGGTGCGCATGGTGGAATACACGGCCGGATACCTGGCCGACCACTGGTGCAGCAAGGGCCACATCCTGTTCTGTCTGGAAGGCGAGCTGCACACCGAACTGGAAGACGGCCGCCAGTTCGTGCTGACGCCCGGCATGAGCTACCAGGTCGCCGACCAGGCCGAACCGCACCGTTCGTCCACCGCCACCGGCGCCAAGCTCTTCATCGTGGACTGACGCGCCGGCGCGACACGCCCGGATTGCACTTGCGTTACGCTTTGCAATTCCAGCGGCCGCGCGGCTCGCGCATTCCTTACCCCGCCTGACCGGAGACTAGCTTTGGGCGCCCCGATTACGCTATACGTCGATTCCCTGTTCCTCAGCCCGTACGCCATGTCGGTGTATGTCGCGCTGACCGAAAAGCAGTTGCCATTCGAAGTGCGCCCCGTCGACCTCGAGGCCGGCGAACAGCGCATGCAGCCGTTCCAGTGCCGCGCGCTCACAACGCGGGTGCCGGCCCTGACGCATGCGGATTTCAACCTGACCGAATCCAGCGTTATCGCCGAATACCTGGACGAAGTGTTCCCCGCGCCCGCGCATGCCGCCCTGTACCCGGCCGACACCCGCCAGCGCGCCCGCGCCCGCCAGATTCAGGCGTGGCTGCGCAGCGACCTGGGCGCGCTGCGCCAGGAACGCCCCACGGAAACGGTCTTCTACGGCAAGGCCGGCCAGCCGCTGTCCGACGCCGCCCATGCCGCCGCCGCCAAGCTCATCCATGTGGCCAGCCTGCTGGTGGGCGTGGACCAGACCGCCCTGTTCGACACCTGGAGCATCGCCGACACAGATCTGGCGGTCATGCTCAAGCGCCTGTCCCTGGACGATCTGCCCGATCCCCTGCGCGCCTATGCCGACGCGCAATGGCAGCGGCCCTCCGTCCAGAAATGGCTGGAGCACAACGCGGCCGCGCGAGCCTAGCCGCCTTTCGGCGCCCTTTCCCGGCGCCGGCTATGCAGGTCGGGGAGGGGAATCCGCCGCTTGACCGGTCAATCTGCACCATGTTGCACTGCAGCATCCATTGCGGTGTAATGGAGAGGTCAACTCAGCCGGTTCCACTCGGGATCGGCCCGGCGGCCTTCCGCCGCCAGCAGCTACTTACAGGAGATCGCCATGGCCGCATCCGGCACCGATCACGCACTCGCCCAGTCCTTCAACCCCTGGACCGCCGCCTACGAATACACCGTGGATGCCTGGCAGCGCGGCGTGCTCTACGCGGACGTGATGCGTCAGCGCGGCAATCAATACCACGCCCACATGGCCAAGCAGGCGCCCAATGTGCTCAGCATGGACTCCGAACTGGTGCTGGATGGCAGAAAGCTGCCGCGCCCGGTCAACTACGGCCTCCTGCGCATCACGCCGCCCGAGGGCGTGGAAACGGACCCGATCAAGCGCCCCTTCCTGGTGGTGGACCCGCGCGCCGGGCACGGTCCTGGCATCGGCGGTTTCAAGCCGGAAAGCGAGATCGGCGTCGCGCTGCGCGCCGGACACCCCTGCTACTTCGCGACGTTCCTGCCCCAGCCCATGCCCAGCCAGACCGTCGAAGACGTGATGATGGCCGAGGCCCGCTTCCTGGAAGAGATCATCGCGCTGCACCCCGACGCGGAGGGCAAGCCTGTCGTCGTGGCCAACTGCCAGGCGGGCTGGCAGATCATGATGACCGCCGCGGTCCGCCCCGAGCTGTTCGGCCCCATCATCGTGGCCGGCGCGCCGCTGTCGTACTGGGCAGGCTGGCGGGGCATGAATCCCATGCGCTATGCCGGCGGCCTGCTGGGCGGAAGCTGGCTCACGGCGATGACCAGCGACCTGGGCAACGGCAAGTTCGACGGCGCCTGGCTGGTGCAGAACTTCGAGAACCTGAATCCGGCCAATACCCTGTGGTCCAAGCAGTACAACCTGTACTCCAAGGTGGACACCGAAGCCGACCGCTACCTGAGCTTCGAGAAATGGTGGGGCGGCCACGTGTTCCTGAACGGGCCCGAGATCCAGTACATCGTCGACAACCTCTTCGTGGGCAACCGCCTGGCCACCGCCGGCCTGGTGACGTCCGACGGTATCCGCATCGACCTGCGCAATATCCGTTCGCCCATCGTGGTGTTCTGCTCCAAGGGCGACAACATCACCCCGCCGCCGCAGGCGCTGGGCTGGATTCCCGACCTGTACCAGAATGAAGCCGAGGTGCTGGCCCACGGCCAGACCATCGTCTACGCCGTGCATGAAAGCATCGGCCATCTGGGCATCTTCGTGTCGGGCAGCGTGGCCCGCAAGGAACACCAGGAATTCACGTCCAACATCGACATGATCGACGTGCTGCCGCCCGGCATCTATCAGGCGGAGATCGCCGACAAGACGCCGGACACGCCCAACGCGGACCTGGCCTTCGGCAATTACGTGCTCTCCTTCGAACAGCGCAGCCTGGATGACGTGCGCGCCATCGTGGACCGCAACGAAGAGGACGACCGCCGCTTTGCCGCCGTCGCCCGCATCTCCGACATCAATCTGGGCATGTACCGCAGCTTCGTGCAGCCCTGGGTGCGCGCCCTGGTGACGCCGCAATCGGCCGAGTGGATGCAGCGGCTGCATCCGCTGCGCCTCCCCTACGAACTGATCTCCGACCGCAATCCCATGATCGCGCCGATCGCCCAGGTGGCGGAGCGCGTGCGGGAAAGCCGCCAGCAGGCGTCCCCCGCCAATCCTTTCCTGATGGCGCAAGAGATGTTCTCGAACATGATCGAGACCAGCCTGAACATCTGGCAGGAGCTGCGCGACTCGGCCGACGAACGCACCTTCATGGGCGTGTATGGTTCGCCGGTAGTGCAGGATCTGGCCGGCCTGGGCGCGCAGTCCGGCCCGCCGCGCAAACACCCCGGCGTCTCGCCGGAACACCGCCGCTTCATGGAAGAGCGCGCCGCCGAACTGCGTTCGCTGCTACAGGAAGGCGGCCTGCGCGTGGCCGCGATACGGATGCTGCTGTATGTCTCGGGCGCCGAGGGCGGCCTGGACGAGCGCAGCTTCGCGCTGATACGCAAGATGCGCGCCGAAGCCGACAACGCGCTGACGCTGCAGCAGTTCAAGGACGTGACGCGCGACCAGGCGTTGATGATGACCCTGGACTCCACCGCCGCGATCCAGGCCATGCCGCGCCTGCTCGAAGGTTCGACGGCGGCCGAAATCCGCACCACCCTGGATGCGATGAAGGGCGTGCTCGAAGCGGCCGAACCGCTGAGCGACGCCGCGCAAGAAAGCCTGGCCGAGATGGAGCGCATCTTCGAATCGGCCGAGCGCCGCGCGCAGAAGCGCGAACAGGGCCAGGCGCCCGCGGCCGCGGCGCGGCCCGCGCGCGCCAAGGCCGCCGATCCGGTCCAGGACCTGGTCGAAGCCGCCGCCCAAGTGCCCGCCAAGACCGCCAAGCCCCACCCCGCCGCCGCCCGCAAGGCGGCGAACGGGAGTTCCGCGGCGAGATCCGAAACGAAGCCCGCGCTCAAGGCTGCATCCAAGGCTGCTTCCAAGGCTGCGCCCAAGCCCGCCGCCAAGGCCGGCAAGGCCCCCGCCCAGGCATCCGCCAAAGCCCCCGCCAAGGCCCCTGTCGATGCGCCCGCCAAGCGCGCGCGCGGCAACGCCTCGTCCCGTCAACCTTCCAAGGCGTAGACCCCATGAGCCTGCCCACGTCCAAGCACTACGACAGACTCATCGCGCGCGCGCAGACGCTGGAGCCGGCCGCGTGCGCCATCGCCCACCCTTGCGACGAGCCCTCGCTGTCGGCCGCGCTGGAGGCCCGCGACCTGGGCCTGCTGCGGCCCATCCTGGTCGGTCCCGAGGGCAAGATCCGCGACACCGCCGCCCAGTTCGGACTGCACCTGGGCGATGCCCGCATCGTGGATGCGCCGCACAGCCATGCCGCCGCCGAAACGGCCGTGGCGCTGGTGCGCAGCGGCGAGGCCACGCTGCTGATGAAGGGCAGCCTGCACACCGACGAACTGATGCATGAAGTGGTGGCGCGCACGACCGGACTGCGCAGCGGCCGGCGCATCAGCCATGTGTTCATCATGGAAGTGCCCACCTACACCGAACCGCTGTTCATCACCGACGCGGCCATCAACATCTTCCCCGACCTGGAAACCAAGGCCGACATCATCCGCAACGTGATCGACCTGCATCACGGACTGGGCCTGGGCGAGCCGCGCGTGGCCATCCTGTCGGCCGTGGAGCAGGTCACGCCCAGCATCCCCAGCACCATCGAAGCGGCCGCGCTGTGCAAGATGGCCGACCGCGGCCAGATCGCAGGCGGCGTGCTGGACGGCCCGCTGGCGCTGGACAACGCCATCAGCCCGGACGCCGCGCGCATCAAGGGCATCCGCTCGCCCGTCGCGGGCGTGGCGCAGGTGCTGGTGGTGCCCGACCTGGAAGCCGGCAACATGCTGGCCAAGAACCTGACGTTCCTGGCCAACGCCGAAGCAGCCGGCATCGTGCTGGGCGCGCGCGTGCCCATCATCCTGACCAGCCGCGCCGACAGCCCGCGCTCGCGGCTGGCCTCGTGCGCGGTCGCGGCGATCTACGCCCACCACCTCAGCCTACCCCCTACCCGCTGACGCGGGCCCCCTCCTGGGGGCGGAGCCAGAAACCTCAGTGTCTCAACAGGGAATCACAGCGCCATGAGCGATACCATTCTCGTCATCAACGCCGGCAGTTCCAGCATCAAGTTCTACCTGTACGACATCGAGGGCCAGGAGGCGCTGGCCCCGCGCCTGGGCGGCCAGCTTGAGGGAATCGGCACCACTCATCCCAGGCTGCGCGTGCGCGACGCGGCGGGCCAGACGCTGCTGGAACGCGACATCGCGCCCAGCCACGCGCCCGACGTGCCCAATGCCCAGGAAGTCGTGGGCACCTGGCTGAGCGGGCACCTGGGCGGCGCGCCGCTGGCCGTGGGGCATCGCGTGGTGCATGGCGGCCCGGACCTGTCCGAGCCGGTGCTGATCGACGACGCCGTCCTGGCCAGGCTGGACACCTTCACGCCGCTCGCGCCGCTGCACCAGCCCAACAACCTGGCGCCGATCCGCGTCATCCGCGAACGCCGTCCCTGGATTCCCCAGGTGGCCTGCTTCGACACCGCGTTCCACCGCAGCCACTCCGACGTGGCGGACCGCTACGCGCTGCCCGAGCGCCTGTACCTGGAAGGCGTGCGCCGCTACGGTTTCCATGGACTGTCGTACGAGTACATCGCGCAGCGCCTGCGGCAGGCGCTGCCGGACATCGCCATGGGCAAGATCGTCGCCGCCCATCTGGGCTCGGGCGTATCCGCCTGCGCCATGCACCAGGGCAAGAGCGTGGACAGCACCATGGGGTTCACAGCGCTGGAAGGCCTGCCGATGGGCACGCGCCCTGGCCGCCTGGATGCCGGGGTGGTGCTGTGGATGATGGAACAGGGCATGAGCCACAACGAGATCGAGCACATGCTGTATCACGACTGCGGCATGAAGGGGCTGTCGGGCATCGGCAACGACATGCGCGAACTGCTGGCCAGCGATGCGCCGTCGGCCCAGTTGGCGCTCAAGTATTTCGCCTGGCGCGTGGCCGAGGGCATGATCGGCCTGGGCTGCGCCATGAACGGCATCGACGGCATCGTATTCACCGCCGGCGTGGGCGAGAACTCCGCCGAGATCCGGCAGGCAATCAGCGAACATTGGGGCTGGCTGGGCATCAAGCTGGACCCCGAGCGCAATGCCCGGCACGGACCGCGCATCTCCAGCGACGACAGCCGCATCGGCGTGTACGTGGTGCGCACCAACGAAGAGCTGATCATCGCGCAGCACACCCTGGCCCTGGTGCGCCAACAATGAACGCGCCCCTTCCGCTGGCGGGCAAACGCGGCCTGATCACCGGCATCGCCAACGCCGATTCCATCGCCTGGGGCTGCGCCCAGGCGTTTCGCGCGATGGGCGCCGAACTGGCCGTGACCTACCTGAACGACAAGGCACTGCCACATGTGGAGCCGCTGGCGCGCCAGGTGGACGCGCCGCTGCTGATGCCCATGAACTTGCTGAACGAGGGCGAGCTGGAGTCCGTGTTCGCGCGCATCGCCGATGAATGGGGCGCCCTGGACTTCGTGCTGCACTCCGTCGCCTACGCGCCGCGCGACGATCTGCACGGCCGCGTCACGGACTGCTCGCGCGCCGGATTCCTGCAGGCGATGGACGTGTCGTGCTGGTCCTTCATCCGCATGGCCAAGCTGGCCGAACCCCTGATGGCGAACGGCGGCACCCTCTTCTGCATGAGCTACTACGGCTCGCAGATGGTGGTGGAACACTACAACATGATGGGGCCGGTCAAGGCCGCGCTGGAATCCGCCACGCGCTATCTGGCGGCGGAGCTGGGTCCTTCGGGCATCCGGGTGCATGCGATATCGCCCGGGCCGCTCAAGACCCGCGCCGCCTCCGGCATCGCCGACTTCGATTCGATGCTGGACCGCGCCCAGGCCAAGGCGCCCGCGCGCAGCCTGGTGTCCATCGAGGACGTCGGCCAAGCCACCGCCTGGCTCGCCACGGACGCCGCACGCCTGATGACCGGACAGACGCTATACATCGACGGCGGGTATCACATCATCGACTAGCGCCGGCGCCAGGCCAGCGTGCCGGGCGCCTCTTGGCGCCAGCGCTAGGCCAGCGTGTCCGGGGCATCCTGACGCCAGCGCTCGATGGCGTCCACCGCCTGTTCCGGGCTGCCGAAGATCTTGTCGCGGCCGATTTTCTTGATCAGGCCCGAACGTTCCAGCGCCGTGCGGAACTTGCCATGTCCGCCCGCGACCAGCAGCGTGATGCCGCGCGCATCCAATTCGCGCTTGAGCTCGTATAGCGCCTCGACCGCATCGGCATCGGCCTGGGTCATGGCCTCGGCGTCCAGCACGAACCAGCGCACGTCTCCGGCCTGCTCGATGATTTCGCGGGCGCGCCGGCGGAAGGCATCGGCGTTGAAGAACCACACCGACGACTCGAACAGCCACACCACCGCGCCCGGTACCGGCTGGGCCTCCGGATTCAGGTGCAGCTTTCCCAGCACCGACTCGCCGGGCACGCGGCCCAGCAGCGCGTCGCGCGGGTTGCCCGACACATACATGGCGTACAACAGGGTCGCGCCCACGGACACGGCCACGCCCTGCAGCACGCCGAATCCCACCACGCCGACCGCCGCCAGAATCCCGAACGCCAGCTCGATCCTGGAAATCCGGGCCAGCCGCAAGAAGGCGTGGCCGTCGAACAGACTGGCCGCCGCCTGGAGCAGAATGGCCGACAGCGCGGCTTGCGGCAGCCAGTACAACGGCGCGCTCAGCAAGCCCACCACTACCGCCAGCGCGGCGGCGGCGCTGACACTGACCAGCGGCGACGATCCGCCTGCCACCAGCCCCACGGCGGTGCGCGAATCCGCGCCGGTAACCACGTAGCCCTGGAACAGGCCCGCCGCCACATTGGCCGCGCCGAAGCCCACCAGTTCGCGGTTGGGGTCCACGTGCTCGCCCGAGCGGGCGGCAAAGCTGCGCGCCGTCACGATGCCGCTTGAAAAGCTGACCACCAGCACGCCCGCCGCGCCCAGCAGGATGCCATCCACGTTGTCCAGACGCAGCGGCAGGCTCAATCCGGGCAAACCGGCGGGGACCTCGCCCACCACCGCGATGCCCAACGCCGGAAAATTGAATATCCACGAAACCAGACAGGCGCCCGCCACCAGCAGGATGGGGCCGGGCCACGTGGGACGCCAGCGCTTGACGGCAACCAGCAGCAGGCAGGACGCCAGCCCCAGGCACAGGGTGGGGATCTGGATTTCAGACAGCCGGTGCGACAGTTCCAGGAAGGGATGCACCAGGCCGCTATTGCGCAGCCCCACGCCCGTCAGGCCGCTGAGCTGCGACATCGCCAGCGTGATCGCCACGCCCGCCATATAGCCGATCAGCACGGGCCGCGACAGCAGATTGGCCAGCACGCCCAGGCGCAGCACGCGCGCAATCAGGCAACCCACGCCCACGGTGAGCGCGATGGCGGTCGCGCCCACCAGCCGCTCTTCGGGCGTGGTGAGCGCCATGCCCGTCAAGGTGGCGGCGATCAGGGTGCAGGTGGCGGTATCGGGCCCCACGATCAGCGTGCGCGACGAGCCGAACAGCGCATAGCCCAGCATTCCGGCGATGGCCGCCCACAGCCCCGCCACGGGCGGCACGCCCATCATGGCGGAATACGCCAGGCCGACGGGCAGCGCCACGGCGGCCACGCTGAGTCCGGCGGTGACATCGCGCCGCGCCGATTCCCGGGTCACGCCGCGGAAGTTGTTCAGGCCAGGTAAAAAACGTAGATTCATGGCGCGGCGAAAGGACCGAAGGAAAAATTCCCGCACGGCGCGGGATCATCGCCTAGCCTACACCAAGCCCGTGACGCGCAACCCGCCCAAGATCAAGCAAGCGCGGATTCATTCCCCCAAGGAATGGACTTCATTCAATTTTTATCCCTTTTCCGCGACATGGGGATTGCGTAGAGTCGCCGGCATGAGAACCGCGGCGCAATGGCGCGCCGCTAGACCGACACGGCCCGCCCGCAGCGATACGCGTGACGGGGACAAAGGGCCGGCACTTCTGGAGACTCCATGTCCTTCGCCATCCTGCGACGCGCCCGCGGCGCGTTCGTGTTCGCCGTGCTAGCCGCCGGCATCGTCCCCGCCGCCCACGCGCAGGCCTATCCCGACCGTCCCATCAAGCTGGTCGTGCCCTGGCCTCCGGGTGGCGCAACCGATGCGCTGGGCCGGATGCTGGCGCAGCGCCTGACCGAACGCCTGGGCCAGACGGTCATCGTGGACAACAAGGCCGGCGCGGGCGGGAACATCGGCACCGCGTCCTTCGTGCGCGAAAAGCCGGACGGCTACACGCTGCTCATGGCCACCAGCTCCACCAACGCCGCCAACCCGCATCTGTATTCGCGCCTGGGCTTCGATCCGGCCAAGGACTTCACGCCCGTGGCCTTTGTCGCGGAGATCCCCAACATCCTGGAAGTGCCCAAGCAATCGCGCTTCCAGTCGGTGGCGGATCTGATCGCCGCCGCGAAGGCAGAGCCCGGCAAGCTCAATTACGGCTCGGGCGGGGTGGGTTCGTCGCAGCATCTGGCCGGGTCGATGTTCAAGCACCTGACCGGCGCGGACGTGCTGCACATTCCGTACAAGGGCAGCGGCCCCGCCGTATCGGACCTGCTGGCCGGCCAGGTGGACATGATGTTAGACACGGGCTCGCTCGCCCAGGTGCAGGCCGGCGCGCTGCGGGCGCTGGCCGTGGCATCGCGCACCCGCCTGCCGGCCTTGCCCGACGTGCCCACTTTCGACGAAGCCGGCGTGCCCAGGATGTACGCGTCAGCCTGGTACGGCATCGTCGCGCCGGCCGGCGCGCCGCCCGAGGTGGTAGAGCGCCTGAACAAGGAAATCAATGTTGTGGTGTCCGATCCGGAAATGAAAAAGCGGATGGAAGGCATGGGCGCGCTGGTGCCCGCGGGCCAGACGCCGGAAGCCTTCGGCGCCTTCATACGCGCAGAGATCGACCGCTACGCCGGCATCGTGAAGATGTCCGGCGCCAAGATGGAATAAGCAGGGTCCTGCCCAGCGAAAAAAAAGCCGCCCCGAGCAAGGGGCGGCTTTCTTGTCAGACGCAGTCTTGCTTACTTCCCGGCGCGGGCTTCCAGCACGGCAACGGCCGGGAGGGTCTTGCCTTCCAGGAATTCCAGGAACGCGCCGCCGCCGGTCGAGATGTAGCCGACCTGCTCGCCGATGCCGTACTTGGCGATGGCGGCCAGCGTGTCGCCGCCGCCGGCGATCGAGAAGCCTTCCGAGTCGGCGATGGCGCGCGCCACCACTTCCGTGCCGTTGGCGAACTGATCGAATTCGAACACCCCCACCGGGCCGTTCCAGACGATGGTGCCGGCCTTCTTCAGGATCTCGGCCAACTGCGCCGCGGTCTGCGGGCCGATGTCCAGGATCATGTCGTCGTCGGCCACATCCGCTGCCGCCTTGACGGTGGCTTCGGCGTTGGCGCCGAAAGACTTGGCGCACACCACGTCCACCGGAATCGGCACGGCCGCGCCGCGCTTTTTCATGATGTCGATGACGGCGCGCGCCTGGTCGACCTGGTCGGGCTCGGCCAGCGACTTGCCGATGGGCAGGCCGGCGGCCAGCAGGAAGGTGTTGGCGATGCCGCCGCCCACGACCAGCTGGTCGACCTTGTCGGCCAGCGATTGCAGGATCGACAGCTTGGTCGACACCTTGGAGCCGCCCACGATGGCGACCAGCGGACGCTTGGGCTCGTGCAGCGCGCGGCCCAGAGCTTCCAGTTCGGCTTCCAGCAACGGGCCGGCGCAAGCCACGGGCGCGAAGCGCGCAATGCCGTGCGTGGTGGCTTCGGCGCGGTGAGCGGTGCCGAAGGCGTCGTTGACGTAGACGTCGCACAACGCCGCCATCTTCCTGGCCAGCGTTTCGTCGTCTTTCTTTTCGCCGACGTTCACGCGGCAGTTTTCCAGCAGCACGACCTGGCCGTGGTCGACCTGGACGCCATCGACCCAGTCGCGCACCAGTTGCACGGGCATGCCCAGCAGCTCGGACAGGCGCTGGCCAACCTTGGCGAGCGAGTCGGCATCGGTCAGGACGCCTTCTTTCGGGCGGCCCAGATGGGAAGTGACCATCACGGCGGCGCCGGCGTCCAGCGCCAGCCGGATGCCGGGCACCGAGGCGCGGATGCGGGTGTCTTCCGTGATGCGGCCCGCGTCGTCGAACGGCACGTTCAAGTCGGCGCGGATGAACACACGCTTGCCGGACAGGGCGCCGGCCTTGGCCAGCGCGGACAAAGTATTGACCTTGGACATATTTGGATTCCTACGATAGGCGAACAAAGGGGACGAACCCATTTTCCGCGATCGCGGAAAACAAATCCGTCCCCCTTTGGACTGACCGTGTGGCTTACTTGGCCGACATCAGCGCGACGGTGGTGTCGAGCATGCGGTTCGAGAAGCCCCACTCGTTGTCGTACCAGGACGAAACCTTGACCAGGCGGCCCGACACCTTGGTCAGCGACGCGTCAACGGTGCTGGAGGCCGGGTTGTGGTTGTAGTCCACCGAGACCAGGGGTTCGGTGTTGTAGTCCAGGATGCCCTTCAACTCGCCTTCGGAGGCGGCCTTCAGGATGCCGTTCACTTCTTCGGCGGTCGTGTCGCGGCTGGCCACGAACGACAGGTCGACCAGCGACACGTTGATGGTCGGGACGCGGATGGCGTAGCCGTCCAGCTTGCCGTTCAGTTCCGGCAGCACCAGGCCCACGGCGGCGGCGGCGCCGGTCTTCGTGGGGATCATGCTCATCGTGGCCGAACGCGCGCGGCGCAGGTCTTCGTGGTAGACGTCGGTCAGGACCTGATCGTTGGTGTAGGCGTGAACGGTGGTCATCAGGCCGTTTTCCAGGCCCAGCTTGTCGTTCAGCGGCTTGACCAGCGGGGCCAGGCAGTTGGTGGTGCACGAAGCGTTGGAGATGACGGTGTCCGTCGACTTCAGCACGCCGTGGTTGACGCCGTAGACGATGGTGGCGTCGACATCCTTGCCGCCCGGGGCCGAGATGATGACCTTCTTCGCGCCGCCCTTGATGTGCGCGCCGGCCTTTTCCTTGGTGGTGAAGAAGCCGGTGCATTCCAGCACGACGTCGACCTTCAGGTCGCCCCAGGGCAGTTCGGCCGGGTTGCGGTTGGCCAGCACGCGGATCTTGTCGCCGTTGACGACCATGAACTCGCCGTCGACTTCGACGGTGCCCGGGAACTTGCCGTGGGCGGTGTCGTAGCGCGTCAGGTGCGCGTTCGTCTTGGGATCGCCCAGGTCGTTGATGGCGACGATTTCGATATCGTGCTTCTTGCCACCTTCGTAGTGGGCACGCAGGATGTTGCGGCCGATGCGACCGTAACCGTTGATGGCGACGCGAATGGTCATGACTAAGCTCCCTTTTTACAAAACTTGGCGGACGGTCTCGGCCACCTTGTCGGCGGTCAGCCCGAAGAACTTGAACAGTGCGCCGGCCGGTGCGGACTCGCCGTAGCGGTCGATGCCGACCACGGCGCCCTCCAGGCCCACGTACTTGTGCCAGAAGGCGGTGACGCCAGCTTCCACGGCAACGCGCGGCAGGCCCTTGGGCAGCACGGACTGCTTCCAGGCGGTGTCTTGCTTATCGAACACATCGGTGCTGGGCATGGAGACCACGCGCACGGCGACGCCTTCCTTGGCCAGCAGCGCCTGCGCGTCCAGCGCGATGGCGACTTCAGAGCCGGTGGCGATGATGACGGCGCGGGCGCCTTCGGCGTCGCGCAGCACATAGCCGCCGCGGGCGATGGCGTCCACGGTGGCCGCGTCGCGCTGCACGAACGGCAGGTTCTGGCGCGACAGCAGCAGGGCCGTCGGGCCGCCGTCATGCACGTCCATGCCGATGCTGGTCGGGCGCGTCACGGCGGCGTTCCAGGCCACGGCGGTTTCGGCCGTATCGCAAGGACGCCACAGCGACAGGTTGGGAATCAGGCGCAGGCTGGCGGCGTGCTCGATGGACTGGTGGGTCGGGCCGTCTTCGCCCAGGCCGATCGAATCGTGGGTGAACACGTGGATGACGCGCTGCTTCATCAGCGCGGCCATGCGGATGGCGTTGCGCGAGTAGTCGGAGAACGTCAGGAACGTGCCGCCGAAAGGCAGGTAGCCGCCATGCAGGGCCACGCCGTTCATGATGGCGGCCATGCCGAATTCGCGCACGCCGTAGTTGATGTGGCGGCCGAACTGGATGCCCTTGTCGCCGGCGCGAACGGCGGCGACGCCCTTCCAGTCGGTGAAGTTGGAGCCGGTCAGGTCGGCCGAGCCGCCCAGCATTTCCGGCAGCAAGGGGGCCAGCGCCGTGATGGCGAACTGCGATGCCTTGCGCGAGGCCACGGTTTCGGCCTTTTCCAGCGTTGCATCCAGGAATGCCTTGAACTGGTCGGCGTAGCCAGCGGGCATTTCGCCCTTCATGCGGCGCGTGAATTCAGCGGCTTGCGCGGGGAACTCGGCTGCGTAGGCGTCGAACGCCGACTGCCATTCGACCTGAGCGGCGGCGCCCTTCTTGCGGCCATCCCAGCCGTCGTAGATGTCTTGCGGGATCTGGAACGGTTCCGACGACCAGCCCAGCGCGGCGCGCGTGGCGGCGATCTCGTCCTTGCCCAGCGGCGCGCCGTGCACGTTGTGCGTGCCGGCCATGTTGGGCGAACCCTTGCCGATGACGGTGCGGCAGACCACCAGCGTGGGCTTTTCCGATTGCGAACGCGCGGCCTTGATGGCGGCGTCCACGGCGGCGACGTCATGGCCGTCAACGCCACGGATCACGTTCCAGCCGTAGCCTTCGAAGCGCTTGGCGGTGTCGTCGGCGAACCAGTGTTCGACGTGGCCGTCGATGGAGATGCCGTTGTCGTCATACAGCACGACCAGCTTGGACAGCTTCAGCGTGCCGGCCAGCGAACACACTTCGTGCGAGATGCCTTCCATCAGGCAGCCGTCGCCCGTGAAGGCGTAGGTGTGGTGGTCGACAATCGTGTGGCCGGGCTTGTTGAATTCGGCGGCCAGCAGGGCCTCGGCCAGCGCCATGCCCACGGCATTGCCCAGGCCCTGGCCCAGCGGGCCGGTGGTGGTTTCCACGCCCGGGGTGATGCCCACTTCGGGGTGGCCCGGCGTCTTGGAATGGAGCTGGCGGAAATTCTTGAGTTCTTCGATCGGCAGATCGTAGCCCGTCAGGTGCAGCAGGGCGTAGATCAGCATCGAGCCGTGGCCGTTGGACAGCACGAAGCGGTCGCGGTTGGCCCAGGCGGGATCCTTGGGATTGTGGCGCAGGTTGCCGGCCCACAAGGCTTGGGCGATTTCCGCCATGCCCATGGGAGCACCCGGATGCCCGGAGTTCGCTTGTTGCACGGCATCCATCGCGAGGGCGCGGATGGCATCCGCCAAGGCAAGTTTAGGGGCGGTCGGATTGCTCATTCGGAAGGCTCTTTGAAACTGGCGCGCCTACGGAAGAAATAGGGCCAGTTGAGTAGGTTGCGAAGCAGGTGATTTTAGCATCAGGGGATTTCCCCAAGGCCATCGGCCGGATGCCCTATGTAAACGTGCGTTTCCGTGTGAAAACCCGGGCAGTGGTAGGCTACGCGTTCGACCGGGCGGCCGCTGCCCGCCGCAGCCTTTTTCCGACTCCCGCAACACCCATGCCCGCCCCCCGCTTCTACTGCGACGTACCCCTGACCGCCGGCGCCCGCGTCGCCCTGCCGGACGCCTTGGCCCATCACGCCCTGCGCGTGCTGCGCCTGCGGGCCGGCGAAACCATCGCGCTGTTCAATGGCCAGGGCGGCGAGTACCCCGCGGTGCTGGAAATCGACGGCAAGGCCGGCTATGCCCAGTTGGGCGATTTCGACCCGCGCGAAGCCGAACTGGCGGGGCGCATCACGCTGGTGCAAGGCCTGCCCTCCGGCGACAAGATGGACTGGGTGGTGGAAAAGGCCGTAGAGCTGGGCGCGGCCCGCGTCAGCCCCATCGCGGCGCAGCGCAGCGTGCTGCAGTTGTCTGGCCCCCGGCTGGAAAAGCGGGTGGCGCATTGGCAGCGCATCGCGCAATCGGCCGCTGAACAATGCGGCCGCAACCGCCTGATGGCGGTGGATGCGCCGCAAACGCTGGCCGAATGGCTGGCTGAGCCCGCCGAGGGCCTGCGCCTGCTATGCCATCCCGAGGCCGCCGAAGACCTGGCCGGCGTGCTCCGGGCGGCGCCCGGCTTGCCGGCGCTGACCCTGCTGGTCGGCCCCGAGGGCGGGTGGTCGGACAAGGAATTGGACTTGGCGCGCCAGGCGGGCGTGCAGGCGGTGCGCTTCGGGCCCCGGGTGCTGCGCACCGAGACGGCCGGACTGGCGTTGTTGTCGGCCGTCAGCGCCTTGATGGGCTGGTAGGCCGGATGGGCCGGGGCGCTGCCCCGGCAGGCGTATCAGCCGGTTTCGCCGTAAGGCGCCGCGGCCACGCCGGGTTCGGGGTCGGGATGCTTGCCGGCGTGCTCGATGACATACGCGAAGACGCGGCCGTTTTCATGCGCGAAATCCGCGGCGTCCGAGCAGACGGTTTCGATGCGGGCCGCATCTTCTTCCAGCGCCGGGTCTCCGGAGTGCAGCCGGTACAGCCACAGCACGACGCCGGCCTTGTGGTCCAGCACGGTGTCGCACAGGCAGTCGTACAGGGCGTCCAGGTTGCCGCCGAAATATTCGGGGAAGTCCACCGCTTTGACAATGGCGCGCAATACCGCCGAGCGGCTGCGGGCCGGATCGCAATTGGCAACGAAGAGCGACAGGCCAAGTTCATGCGCGGCATCCACCACGGCCTTCTTGTCCAGCCCTTCATGAGCCAGCGCTCCGCCGCGCATGAGTTGCCGCTGCAAAGTAGATTGGCCATTGCGCGTCATGCCTGTGCCTCCTTGAAAAAGGCGATCACTTCGTCGTTACGCTGCATCGTATCGGCATAACCCAGTTCAATCAATCGCTTGGTGTAGCTCGCTTCGAACAAGAGGTAGGACATAAGGGCCCCTCCCCCCGGACGGCCTGGATCGGACGATACACCGAGCACGCGAAAAAGGGCACGCGCCTGTGCGGGCATGTCCCGCAGATGTTCCAGCGCCATCAGATCCAGCGATTGGCTGGGCGTGATCGTCAGCACGTCGATGCGGCGCACGCTGGTGTGGGCACCGTCCGGGCCGGCCTGGTCCATCAGGTAATTGATCCGCTCCAGGCGCTCGACGTCCACCGACAGGCCGTCCAGGAAAATGCTGGACAGCGCGTGCCCGCCCACCTGCGCCAGCGACGGATACGGCGGGGAATCCTCGCGGTTCTCGGGGTGGGTGTCGTCGCGGAAGCCCGTGCCGATCACCAGTACGCGATGCGCCCCCAGATGGATGGCCGGGCTGATCGGCGCAAGCTGGCGCATCGACCCGTCGCCGCACCACTCGCCCTTGCCATGCACCTGCACCTGCCGGGCGGGAAACACAAAGGGGATGGCGGACGAGGCCATCAGATGGTCGATACCGATGGGAGTGGGAATCGCCAGCCGCAGGTAGCGGTGCCAGGGTTCGATGGGCGTGTGCGCCTGATAGAACGTCAGGTGCTCGCCGCTGGTGTAGCCCGACGCCGTGATCGCCAGCGCGGACAGCGAGCCGCTTTCCAGGTTCGCGCGCAGATTGTGAAAATCCAGCACCCGCTCCAGCAGCCCTTGCATGGGGGAGTTGTCCAGCAGGGAATGGGGCCGTTTGCGCGTCAGGCCCGAGTACATCCAGCCCAGGGACAGCAGCCCCAGCCACCGGACGCCGGTGCGGATCAGGCCGGGCGCGTCGGCCCGGTAGATCATGTCGGTATTCAGCGACGACCACAGGCGGCGGATGCGCCGCACGCCCAGATGGGGCCGGTCGGCGCGGCAGGCCAGCGCGGCGGCGTTGATCGCGCCGGCGGACGTGCCGCAAATGATGTCGAAGGGGTTCTGGAAACGGGAATGCCAGTCGGGGTCCAGCAGCTCCATGATGGCGCTGAGCACCCCAACCTGGTAGGCCGCACGCGCGCCGCCGCCCGTCAGGACCAGGCCGGTCGGCGTACGTCGGCAGGCTCGGCCTGCCGGCGTCACTTCAACGCGGTGTATTGACATCGACCACCGTCATCGCGGTCATATTGACGATGCGGCGCACGGTGGAACTGGAGGTCAGGATATGCACCGGCGCATTTGCGCCCAGCAGGAACGGACCCACCGCCACGTTGCCGCCCGCCGCCGTCTTGAGCAGGTTGTAGGCGATGTTGCCGGAGTCCACGTTCGGGCACACCAGCAGATTGGCCTCGCCCTTGAGCGTGGACGACGGCAGGATGCGCATGCGCAGCGCCTCGTCCAGCGCGCAGTCACCGTGCATCTCGCCGTCGATCTCCAGTTCCGGATCGATCTGGCGCACCAGTTCCAGCGCGCGGCGCATCTTGGCGCCCGACGCCGAACTGCCCGAACCGAAGTTCGAGCGCGACAGCAGCGCGACCTTGGGCGCCAGGTTCATGCGCGCCATTTCCTGCGCCGCCATCACGGTGAATTCCGCGATCTGCTCGGCCGTGGGCTCGTCGTTGACATGCGTGTCCACCAGCACCACCGTGCGCTCGTTGAGCAACAGGATGTTCATGGCGGCGTACACGTTGTGGCC
>RCUP01000151.1_pt1 | contig 67882 bp, 76 predicted proteins | sample 2166341 | NCBI WGS metagenome assembly RCUP01 (sample SAMN09932325, study PRJNA488358) | compost metagenome | isolation source: compost soil in succinonitrile-enriched | place: Germany: Experimental Botanical Garden | reverse complement strand
CCGTGAAGGCGGTCGTACCGTCGGCGCCGGCGTCGTCGCCAAGATCCTGAAGTAATTCGGATCCGTTAAGCAGCAAACAACCAGCGAGGGCGCAATCCCGCCCTCGCGTCTCGTTCTTTAGGAAACGCCATGAAAAACCAAAAGATCCGTATCCGCTTGAAAGCCTTCGATTACAAGCTGATCGATCAATCGGCCGCTGAAATCGTCGACACCGCCAAGCGTACCGGCGCCGTTGTCCGCGGTCCGGTGCCGCTGCCCACGCGTATCCGCCGCTATGACGTTCTGCGTTCGCCGCACGTCAACAAGACGTCGCGCGACCAGTTCGAAATCCGTACCCATCAGCGCCTGATGGACATCGTTGATCCCACCGACAAGACCGTTGACGCGCTGATGCGTCTGGACCTGCCGGCCGGCGTCGACGTCGAAATCGCGCTGCAGTAAGGCGCAACGAGCCTGCTACCTTCGCCGGCAGGATCGTAAAAAAATGGCCGCACTCCCTACGGAGGCGGCCATTTTGTTTTGGCTTTGTTCCATCGATGCTCAAGTTAGCGGGCGCTCACTGTCCCACTCAGCGCGCATTCGATGCGTCCAGCCATCGCCAGCTACGCAGTGTGGCGAAAGCGCACGCCGCCGACTGCTTCAATACGGGCTAAGTGCTTGTGTTGCCAAGAAAAATCATGCTAATATGCCAAGCTTGCCATTTTGTGGCGAGTCTAACTATGGGCAAAGTTCAGGCAGCTTCTCCGCTTTTGAAGCCGCCAGCGCTAAACCCAGGTTGAACATAGTCGTAGGGCAAAGGCCGTTACCTTTTGCCTGATTAGCCCCGACCAATCGCAGTCGGGAATGGAGAAAACGATGTCGAATTCGACACCCACGCCCGCCGCTCACCGGCTGGGGCTGGTGGGTCGCAAGGTCGGCATGACCCGCATTTTTACCGAGGAAGGTGAATCCATCCCGGTGACCGTGCTGGACGTGTCTAACAACCGCGTGACCCAAGTTAAGTCGCTGGAAACCGACGGCTACGCCGCGATCCAGGTGGCTTATGGCACTCGTCGTGCCTCGCGTGTGGCTCAGCCGCAAACGGGCCACTACGCCAAAGCCGGCGCTGAAGCCGGTAGCATCCTGAAGGAATTCCGCCTTGATCCCGCTCGCGCCGCTGAATTTGCGGCCGGTTCCGTGATCGCCGTGGAATCCGTGTTCGAAGCCGGCCAACAGGTCGACGTGACGGGCACGACCATTGGTAAAGGCTTCGCCGGTACCATCAAGCGTCACCACTTCGGTTCGCAACGCGCTTCGCACGGTAACTCCCGTTCGCACCGCGTTCCGGGCTCGATCGGCCAAGCGCAAGATCCGGGCCGCGTGTTTCCGGGTAAGAAGATGGCTGGTCACTTGGGTGATGTCACCCGCACCGTTCAAAACCTCGACGTCGTCCGCGTTGACGTTGAGCGCGGCCTGCTGCTGGTCAAGGGCGCTGTCCCCGGCCACGCTGGCGCCGACATCGTCGTGCGCCCGGCCATCAAGGCCCCGGCCAAGAAGGGAGCATAAGTAAATGGATCTCAAGCTCCTGAACGACCAAGGTCAGGCCGCTGCTACGTTCAGCGCGCCCGATACGATCTTCGGCCGTGACTTCAACGAAGCGCTGATTCATCAGATCGTGGTGGCTTTCCAAGCCAATGCCCGTGCCGGCAACCGCGCTCAGAAGGATCGTGCCGAAGTTAAGCACTCGACCAAGAAGCCCTGGCGCCAGAAGGGTACCGGCCGCGCTCGCGCCGGTATGACTTCGTCGCCGCTGTGGCGTGGCGGTGGTCGGACTTTCCCGAACTCGCCCGAAGAAAACTTCACCCAGAAGGTCAACAAGAAGATGTACCGCGCCGGGATCCGTTCGATCCTGTCGCAACTGGCCCGTGAAGACCGTATCGCCGTTGTCGAATCGTTCGATCTGGAATCGCCCAAGACCAAGGACGCTGCTGCAAAGCTGAAGAGCCTGGGCCTTGATTCGGTCCTGATCATCACCGACAGCGTTGATGAGAATGTTTACCTCGCCACCCGCAACCTGCCGCACGTTGCCGTTGTCGAGCCCCGTTATGCCGATCCGTTGTCGCTGGTCCACTACAAGAAAGTGCTGATCACCAAGCCGGCCATCGCTCAACTCGAGGAGATGCTGGGATGAACGCTGAACGCTTGATGCAAGTCATTCTGGCTCCGATCGTGACCGAAAAGGCCACGTTCGTCGCTGAGAAGAATCAGCAAGTCGCTTTCCGTGTCGTGGCTGATGCTACCAAGCCGGAAATCAAGGCTGCCGTCGAACTGCTCTTCAAGGTGCAGGTCGAGTCCGTGCAGGTCCTCAACCGTAAGGGCAAAGTCAAGCGCTTTGGCCGATTCGTTGGCCGCCGCCGTAATGAGCGCAAGGCTTACGTGTCGCTCAAGGACGGCCAGGAAATCGACTTTGCGGAGGTGAAGTAAATGGCCCTCGTAAAAGTTAAGCCGACTTCGGCTGGCCGCCGTGGCATGGTGAAGGTTGTTAGTCCCAACCTGCACAAGGGTGAGCCCTACGCGCCGCTGCTGGAAAAGAAGACCCGTGGTTCTGGCCGTAACAACAACGGTCACATCACGATCCGCCACCGTGGCGGTGGTCACAAGCAACACTACCGTGTCGTCGACTTCCGTCGCGACAAGGACGGTATCCCGGCAAAGGTCGAGCGTCTGGAATATGACCCCAACCGTACGGCGCACATTGCTCTGCTGTGCTACGCCGACGGCGAACGTCGTTACATCATCGCTCCGCGTGGTCTGGAAGTGGGTTCTACCTTGCTGTCGGGCACCGATGCTCCGATCCGCGCCGGTAACACCCTGCCGATCCGCAACATCCCGGTGGGTACGACGATTCACTGCGTCGAAATGCTGCCCGGCAAGGGTGCCCAGATGGTCCGTTCGGCCGGCGCTTCCGCCGTCCTGCTGGCTCGCGAAGGCATCTACGCTCAAGTGCGTCTGCGCTCCGGTGAAGTCCGCCGTGTGCACATCGAATGCCGCGCCACCATCGGTGAAGTCGGTAACGAAGAACACAGCCTGCGCCAAATCGGCAAGGCCGGTGCAATGCGTTGGCGCGGTATCCGCCCGACGGTTCGTGGCGTTGCCATGAACCCGGTGGATCACCCGCACGGTGGCGGCGAAGGCCGTACCGGTGAAGCACGCGAACCGGTCAGCCCGTGGGGTACTCCGGCGAAGGGTTTCAAGACCCGTCGCAACAAGCGGACGAACAATATGATCGTCCAACGGCGCAAGCGCAAGTAAGAGGCGAACACTATGTCACGTTCGATCAAGAAAGGCCCGTTTGTCGATGCTCACCTGATCAAAAAGGTGGACACGGCCGTCGCGGGCAAAGACAAGAAGCCGATCAAGACCTGGTCGCGTCGTTCCACGATCCTGCCCGAGTTCATCGGTCTGACGATCGCTGTGCACAACGGCAAGCAGCATGTTCCCGTGTATATCAACGAGAACATGGTCGGTCACAAGCTGGGCGAGTTCGCGCTGACCCGTACGTTCAAGGGTCACGCCGCGGACAAGAAGGCGAAGAGGTAAGCGATGGAAACTACTGCCATTATCCGTGGGGTTCACATCTCCGCACAGAAGACCCGTTTGGTTGCGGACCTGATCCGCGGCCAGAAGGTCGGCCGTGCGCTGGAGATCCTCACCTTCTCGCCGAAGAAGGCTGCCGTCATCCTGAAGAAGGCTGTCGAGTCCGCCATCGCCAACGCCGAGCACAACGACGGCGCCGATATCGACGAACTGAAAGTCACCACGATTTTTGTGGACAAGGCTCAGTCGATGAAGCGCTTCTCCGCTCGCGCCAAGGGCCGCGGCAACCGTATCGAGAAGCAGACCTGCCACATCACGGTCAAGGTCGGAGCTTAAGGAGTCACGATGGGTCAGAAAATTCACCCCACTGGGTTCCGTCTCGCGGTCACCCGTAATTGGTCCTCGCGTTGGTTCGCCGACGACAAGGCCTTCGGCACTATGCTTGCCGAAGACATTCGCGTTCGCGAGTACCTGAAAAAGAAGCTCAAGAGCGCCTCCGTTGGTCGCGTGATCATCGAGCGTCCGGCCAAGAATGCCCGCATCACCGTCTACTCGGCTCGTCCGGGTGTGGTGATCGGCAAGCGCGGCGAGGACATCGAAAGCCTGAAGGCCGATCTGCAGCGTCTGATGGGCGTGCCTGTGCACGTCAACATCGAAGAAATCCGCAAGCCGGAAACCGATGCTCAACTGATCGCAGACTCGATCTCGCAACAGCTCGAGAAGCGCATCATGTTCCGCCGCGCAATGAAGCGCGCGATGCAGAACGCGATGCGTCTGGGTGCCCAAGGCATCAAGATCATGAGCGCGGGCCGTCTGAACGGTATCGAAATTGCTCGCACCGAGTGGTATCGCGAAGGCCGTGTGCCGCTGCACACCCTCAAGGCCAATATCGACTACGGCACCTCTGAAGCCCACACCACGTATGGCGTGATCGGCATCAAGGTCTGGGTCTACAAGGGCGACATGCTGGCCAACGGCGAATTGCCGCCGGAAACCGCTGCCCCGCGCGAAGAAGAACGTCGTCCGCGCCGCGCTCCGCGTGGTGATCGTCCGGACGGTGCTCGCACCGGTCGTCCGGGTGGTCGTGGTCGTGGTGGTCCCCGCAAGGCGGACGCTGCTCCGGCGCCTGAAGGAGAATAACCATGCTGCAACCCTCTCGCAGAAAGTATCGCAAAGAGCAGAAGGGCCGCAACACCGGTCTGGCGACTCGTGGTACGCACGTGTCGTTCGGCGAATTCGGTCTGAAGGCCACCGGCCGTGGCCGTCTGACCGCTCGCCAGATCGAAGCCGCTCGTCGTGCCATCAATCGTCACATCAAGCGTGGCGGCCGCATCTGGATCCGCATCTTCCCGGATAAGCCCATTTCGCAGAAGCCCGCCGAAGTCCGGATGGGTAACGGTAAGGGCAACCCGGAGTACTGGGTCGCTGAAATTCAGCCCGGCAAGGTGCTCTACGAAATGGAAGGCGTCAGCGAAGAAATCGCGCGTGAAGCTTTCCGTCTGGCCGCTGCCAAGCTGCCGATTTCGACCACGTTCGTCGCGCGTCATATCGGTGCTTAAGGAGTACTAACATGAAAGCTAGCGAACTCCGTTCGAAAGACGCCGCCGAGCTCGGCAAAGAGCTCGAAAGCCTGCTGAAGGCACAATTCGGTCTGCGTATGCAGAAGGCCACGCAGCAACTGGCCAACACCAGCCAGTTGCGCAACGTGCGTCGCGATATCGCGCGCGTTCGTACCTTGCTGACCGAGAAGGCAGGGAAATAAAGATGAGCGAAACTCAAAACACCCAAGTGGCCAAGCGCCAGCGCACGCTGGTTGGCAAGGTCGTCAGCAACAAGATGGACAAGACTGTCGTCGTTCTGGTTGAACGCCGCGTCAAGCACCCCATCTTTGGCAAGATCATCATGCGCTCCGCGAAGTACAAGGCGCACGACGAATCGAACCAGTACAACGAAGGCGATACGGTTGAAATCGCTGAAGGCCGTCCCATCTCGCGCTCGAAGTCGTGGCGTGTGGTGCGTCTGGTTGAAGCCGCGCGTATCATCTAAGTGAAAGCAGGTCATCGGAACGGTTCGCCGTTCTGATATAAAGCGGCAAGGGCTAAACCCCTTGCCGTTTTTTTTTGCGTGTCGTACGTGAGGGTTCAAAGGACAGCATGCGCGGTTTCAAGAAAGTGGTCGGGCTGGGATTGCTGCTCGCGAGCGGGCTGGCGATGATGCCTGGTTCGTTGTTCGCGCAAGGTCAAGGCGCGCCAGCAGCGCGGCCGGTGATTTCCGGGGCCGGCGCCGACGCCAATACGCCATCCGGCGCGCCTGCGCCAGGTGCGACGGCCGGGACGCCTGGCGCAAGCGCGCGCGAGACCCCCGCGCCAGGCTCTGACCGCACGGCCATCGGCAAGGCCGTGCTGAATGCCGGGCCGGATCCGCGTGTCCAGCTCGATGGTCTGTCGCGCGATCATGCCGCGATCTTCGGCACCGAGGACGAAGACGAGCGGGCTCTGATGGATCAGGAGCGCGCGCTCGAGGCGCAACGCGAGCAGTTGCGCGTGCTGGAGCGGGTACTGAGCGCGAGGCCTGCTGTGGCGGATCCTCATCCACCCGCCACGATTCCGTTGAATGCCGGTGCTCCCATGACCATGCCGCGGCTGGCGCCCACGCCGTCCGGCTCCCAACTGGACCGGACAAGCAGCGACACGCGGCGCAGCGTGGATGAAATGCAGCGGCGCGTCAATGGACTGCGGCGCGACGCGGATACGCTCAGGCAGAGCGGAAAGTAGGCTGGGCTTCGGGTGCGCTGCACCTTGCCGCGCATCACTTCTGACAATTCTGGAACTGCACATGCGAGTAATGCTGAATGGGTTTGGTTTGCTTTGCGCGGCGGCGGTTGCCGCCGGGACGATGGCGTCATCCGTTGCATGGGGTCAGGTGCCGTTGAAGGACCAATCGATAGAGCCGCCGTTTGGCGACAGTTTCGTGATTGTCGGCAACGACAGGCGGGTGAGAACCGGGATGGAAGTGCGTGAGCTGTCGACGCTGACGCAGCGTGTTTCCGACCAGGCAAAGACGCTCGAGGAATTGCGCACCAAGAACGAGGCGCTGAGCCGCAAAGTCGATGAGCAGGCGCGCAAGATCGCGAATCTGGAGCGCAGGCAGGACGATGGCGGCCGCGGCAGCGATAACCAGAAGGGGGAACTCGACAAGCTGGCGCGTACCGTGAGCAGCCAAAAGAGCGAGTTGGAAAAGCTGTCGCGCAGCCTGGAAGAACTGCAGCGCCGGGTGAAGTAGCAGATATACGCTTGAGCCAGAGGCGCTGCCGGGAACGGCGCGCCAGGCATGCTATGCCCGCCTTGCGAATTCCCGCAGTCGCCCGGCGATTCCTGTCGGGAAGTAATACACCGACAGCACGAACAGAATGCCCAGCCACAACAGCCATCGGTCCGGCTCGAACAGGAGCGCCAGCGGCGCCACATTCGCCACGACACCGTGCACCGCGTGCAGTCCATCCTGAAGATAGCTCTGCGCGAACACGAATAGGCTGGCTCCCACCACGGCGCCGTACATCGTCCCCATGCCGCCGATTACGACCATCAGCAGGATGTTGAGCATGATCTCGAACGACAGGGACGTGTCCGGGCCGTTATAGCGGAGCCATAGCGCGTACATCGCGCCCGCCAGCGTTGCGAAAGCCGCCGCCAGCAAGTTCGACAGGCTGCGATACAGTACCGTGCGATACCCGATGGCTTCGGCACGAAAGGGGTTTTCCCGGATCGCCTGCAGCACTCTGCCGAACGGCGAATTCACGATACGCAGCAACATCAGGAACAGCGCCAGGCAGACCGCGGCGATCAGGTAATAGGTGATGATGCGGCCGTCGACGTTGATGCCGAACACCTGCTCCGAAAAAGGCCGGAACGTGGGCCGCAGCATCTGCGGCACCTTGAAGTTCAGGCCGTCTTCGCCGCCCGTCATGTCCGACAGTTGCGACACCAGTGTCTGGAAAGCGGCGGCGACGGCCAGCGTGATCATGGCGTAGAAGATGGCGCGCACGCGCAGGCTGGCCAGGCCGATCAGCAGGGCAAAGGCCAAAGAGATGGCCAGTCCCCCCGCCACGCCAGTAAATACCGCGGTCCAGGTCGGTCCCATCCGCACGCTGGCGATCGCCACGCCGTACGCGCCGATCCCGAAGAACATGGTGTGCGCGAAGCTGACGATGCCGGTGTAGCCCAGCAACAGGTCATAGCTGGCGACGAGAACGACGAACACCAGGATCTTCGCGGCTACCGCGAGCGACTTCGGGCCCGGAAACAGAAACGGCGCGGCAGCCAGCGCGGCCACGATCACGATGAGCAGCAGCGCCAGCACCGTGCTGCGCGGAGGATCGCCGGAAAGCAGGCGTATCGACATGTCGGCGGTTCCTAGCGACTGGTGACGGGATACACGCCTTGGGGCCGCCAAAGCAGAATGGCGACCATCAGCGCGATGTTTGAGAACAGGGCAGCCTTGGGCAGCAGAAAGCCGGTGTAGTTGGCCATCAAGCCGACCAGCAGCGCGCCGATGAGGCAGCCCACCGTTGAGCCCAGACCGCCAATCATGATGACGATGAAAATCAGCACGTTCACCTGCGCTCCCAACTGCGGCACGACGGACTGCTGGTACATCCCCCACAGCACACCGCCTAGCCCCGCAAGCATCGAACCGGCGACAAATACCCCGACGAACAGATGGCGGATGCGGTAGCCCAGGCTTTCGACCATTTCCCGGTCTTCCACGCCGGCGCGGATCAACAGGCCGAGCTTGGTGCGGGTGAGCACCCACAGCATGCCGCTCAGCACCAGCAAACCCACCACCAGCGCCACGATCCTGAATTTCTCGATGGCGGCATCGCCCAGCAGGAACGCGCCGCGCAGTGCCTCGGGCAGGGGCAGCGAGATGGTCTGCGGCCCCCACATCATCTTGATGATCTCTTCTCCAATGATCATGCCGCCCATGGTGATGAGAATCTGCTTGAGGTGCTGGCCGTAGACCGGGCGCACGATCACGCGCTCGAATGCCAAGCCCACCGCGCCCGCCACCAGCATGCCCACGATCATGGCGGGCAGCACCGCCACCAGATTCGTCCACAGGCTGGCGGACTGCGTCCAGTCGGCCATGGAGCCGAGCACCGTCGCCGCCATGTAGGCCCCAACGGCGATGAAAAGTCCGTGCCCGAAGTTCAGCACGTCCATCAGGCCGAAGACGAGCGTCATGCCCGAGGCCACGATGAAGATGATCATGCCCATCGCCAGTCCGGCGAACGTCAAGGTGACCCAGGTGGAAAGCGACCCGACCAGCGGCAGCGCGACGGCCGCCAGCGCCAGCACCAGCAGGATGGGGCGAAGGTCCGCGCGCGCACGCGGCAGCGGGGCTTCGGTGTCGAGCGTAGTCATTGATGGCTTCCCAGTGACAGGCCAAGCAGGCGAGTCTGTAGCGCGTCGTCGGCCGCCAGCGCCTCCATGCCGCCGGCGTGGACGACCCGCCCGTTGTCCATGACCGCGACATGATCGCCGACCAGACGCGCGAAGTTGAAATTCTGCTCGACCAGCAGGATGGTGGTGGAAGCCTGCTTGAGCTCAATGAAGGCGTCGATCATGTTCTGAATGATGGCGGGTGCCAGGCCCTTGCTGGGTTCGTCCACCAACAGCAGGCGGCGTGGCTCGACGATGGCGCGCGCCATTGCCAGCATCTGCTTCTGGCCGCCCGACAGCTTGCCCGCGGGATGCAGCCAGAACTTCTTCAGTGCGGGAAAGAAGCCGAAGATCCATTCCAAGCGCGCCGTGTCGAGCTGGCTGGCGTTCTTCGCTTGGCGCGCCGCCAGCAGAATGTTCTCTTTCACCGACAGGTCAGCGAAGATGCCCATGTTCTCCGGCACGTAGGCCATGCCCATGCGCGCCATGTCGGGCGCCGACTTGCGCGTGCCAGGGCCCCCGATGAGCGCGTCATCGAAGCTGATCTGCCCTTGCGATGCGCGCCATAAACCCATGATCGTGCGCAGCGTGGTCGTCTTGCCAGCGCCGTTTCGTCCGAGCAGCATGGTTACGGCCGAAGGGGGCACGGACAGATTCACGCCATGCAGGATGTGATACGCCCCGATATGCGTATGCACGTCCTTGATTTCCAGAAGGGGACGCGGGGTCATGCCGCCGGCTCCGCCGGGCTGACGCCCAGATAGGCCTCTTGCACGATGGGCGAGGCGATGACCGTCGCCGGGTCTCCGTCCGCCATCAGTTGGCCGTTGTGCAGCACGACGATCCGGTCGGCAAGCTCGCGCACGACATCCATCTTGTGCTCCACCAGCAAGATCGTTTTCGAGGCGTCGCGCTTGATCTCCCGAATCAGATCAAGCACGACGGGGACGTCGTCAACGCTCATGCCGGCGGTCGGTTCGTCAAACATGAATACCTGCGGTTCCAGCGCGATGAGCATGGCGATTTCGAGTTTGCGCTGGTCGCCATGCGGCAGGTCCGCGGCGGCCTGATCGCGGCGCGCCGACAGCCGCGTACGTTCAAGCAGCGCGTCGGCACGGTTCATGAGCAGCCGATCCTCGTTCCAGGTGCGCCAGAAACGGATCTGCCGCCAGCTCATGCCCTGCTGACGAGATTGCAGGGCCAGCCGCACGTTCTCATGTACGGTCAACCGCGGGAACAATTGCGTGAGCTGGAACGCGCGTCCCAGACCCGCGTGCATGCGGGCCGGAGCGGCAAGCGGCGTCAGATCGCGTCCATTCAAGCGCACCGTTCCCGCGCTTGCGCGCAACTGGCCGGAGATCAGGTTGAAGTAGGTGGTCTTGCCCGCGCCGTTGGGGCCAACAATAGCCGTCAGCGTGCCAGGCGCGTAGGCGCAACTGACCGCGTTGACCGCCACATGGCCGCCGAAACGGATCGTGAGCGATTGGGTTTCCAGCATGGACGGATCTGGCTCAGCGCTTGTTCTGGATCGGAACCGACATCTGGTCGGGTGTGATCTCCTTGACCAGGTCCTGGACCGCCCACGGCACCGAGGGATCATTCTTGATACGGAAGTGGTACATGGACTGCATCGCCTGATGGTCTTCGGGCCGGAAAGTCATCTTGCCCTTGGGCGTATCGAAGCTCATGCCCTCCATGGCCTTGATCAGCGTGTCGGTGTCGGAATTGCCTGCTGTCTTGTTCAGCGCAGCCACGATCGCAATGCCCGACGCCATGCCGCCCGCCGTAAAGAAGTCCGGCGGCTGACCGAAGCGCTTTTGATGTTCCGCGACCAGCCACTCGTTGACCGGATTCTTTGGAATGCCGTAGTAGTAATAGGTGGCGCCTTCCATGCCGGCCAGCGACTTCAGCGGCGTCATGGCGGCCAGCGTGTTGCCGCCCGTGGCAATTTCGATGCCGAAGCGCTTGGGGTCGAGGTCCGCGATCTTGAACGGATTGCCCGCGCCTGCCCAGAGGATGAAAATGATCTTGCGCCCTGGCTTGTCCTTGAGCGCGTCGAACAGGCGCTGCGCGCCCGCCGTGAAGTCCGTGGCGTTGGCCGGCAGGTATTCCTCGTGCACGATCTTGGCATTCTTGAGCGCGCCTTTGAACGCCTTGACGCCGTCGCGGCCGAAGGCGTAGTCCTGCGCCAGCATCGCGATGGACGTGCCGGCCTGATCGAACGCGACGGCGTTGGCGATGGCGTCCTGGGAAGAGTTGCGGCCGGTGCGGAAGATGTACTTGTTCCACTTGTCGCCGGTGATTGAATCGGCCACGGCGGGCTCCACCAGCAGAATCTTTTCGTATTCCTCCGCGATCGGCAGCATGGCCAGCGCCACGCCCGACGACGTGGGGCCGACCGCGATGTCGGCCTGGTCGTCGGCGTAGGCGGACGCCAACTGCGCGCGGGCGACATCGGGCTTGCCCTGGTTGTCCTTTTCGATGACGCGGATCTTGCGGCCGGCCACCGTCATGGTCCCTTGCGTGGCGTATTCCAGGCCCAGCAGCAGCCCGTTCTGTGTTTGTTTGGCATAGGCCTCGAGCGGCCCCGTCTTGTCGTAGACATGGGCCACGACGAAGTCTTTCGCCGCGACCGCGGAACTCATGCAAAGGCCGGCCAGCGCGGCGAGCAGAACGCGTTTCATGGAAGTCTCCTGGTGTCAGTGGGCGTGCGCGGCCGTATCTTCCGGCCTGGCAAGGAATTGGCGAATGGCTTCGATCTGGGGAGGGACGTTCAGGGCGGGGGCGTGTCCGCAATCGGGAAAGTCGATGCGTTGCGCCCGGGGCCCGCGTTCCGTCATGGCCTGGGCCACCTCGGGCAGCAGAAGGTCGGAGTCCGCGCCGCGCAGCAGCAGCAGCGGCATTCGCAGCGAGTCGTATCCGCTCCAGCGGTCATAGTCGCAGGGGTGATGGCTGAACTGGCCAACGATGGCCGGGTCGTAATGCGTGGTGACGCGGCCGTCGGGCAGCCGGCGCACCGACGTTTCCGCCATCCTGCGCCACTGTTCGTCGCTTTGCCAACCGTAGGGTTTGTACGCCGCGCGCAGCCAGTCTTCCAGTTCGGTGACCGTGTCGAACGCGGGGGGATTACCCGCGTAGGCCACGATGCGCTCGATGGCGGGCCGGGGCAGCTCGGGTCCGATGTCGTTGACCACCAGATGCGAGATGCGGCCTTGCAATGTATTGGCTGCGGCATGCATGCCGATGGCGCCGCCCATGGACGTGCCCACCCAGCGCACGCGCTCGAGCGCCAGGCCGTCCAGCAGGGCACGCGCCAGCGCGGCATAGAAGTCCAGCCGGTACTCGGCCAAGGGGTCGGGGCTCCATTGCGAGAGGCCGCGTCCGATGGTGTCCGGGCAGATAATGCGGTAGTCGTCCGCAAGCGCCTGCGCCAGGTCGTCGAAATCGCGGCCGGTACGCGCCAGGCCGTGCCACATGATGATGGTCGGCGCATCGGCGTCGCCCCATTCCGTGTAGTGCAGCTCGCGGCCGGCGCAACGCAGATAGCGCGACGCCGGCGCATGGCGCGGGGCCGCCAGGCTTGGCTGGGCCATGTGTCTCCTCCCGGGTTGTCCAGGTTGTGTGCTTATCGGGCTGAATATAGACTTGCGCAAGGCGTGTCCACAATGCGCCGCCCGCCCCAGAGCAGGGTGAGTCAAGAATATGTAGACGCAAGATCAATTTGCGCACCCGCCGCGCACCAGGAGACCGCGCCATGCCAGATACGGAATTCGCCATTTCGGCCAGCGCGGGCGCTGACCGGCGCGAGCTATGGCGCGCGGCGCTGTCCGATGCCTTCGGGCCGTTCGAGGTGCATGGAGGGCGGCCCGGCAGTTTCGCGGGACATGTGCGGTATGCGCGCCGCGCCAGCCTGCAGTTCAATGACCTGCACTACCAGGGACAGAGACTGGAACGAACGGTGGGCAATGTGTCGCGCTTGGACCAGGAGTTTTATACCTTTGGTCTGCCGTTGGCGGGACCGCTGGCGGTGCGGCAGCAGGGACGCGAATTCCAGGTCGAACCCGGTTGCGTGTACCTGATGAACCAAAGCCTGCCCTATCAGGCGACGGCGCAGGGGGCGGCGGGCTACCGCAGTCTGAGCGTGTCGTTTCCGCGCAGCGCGCTGTCGCAACGGGATTCCCGCATCGGCGCCTTCTACAAACTGCGCACGGACGACGGATCTTCAAGAGGCGCGTTGCTGGCCGGGTATATGGATCATCTGTTCAAGGGCATGGACGGCTGGTCCGACACCGAGGTCGCCGAGCTGGGCGAACGGCTGATCGACCTGATTGTGCTGCTTCTGGTGCAGCCCGGCCAGGGAGACGCGTCAGAAGCGGATAGCAGCGTCACGGTCGCGCACCGGGCGCGCGTCCTTGCCTACATCCGCCAGCATCTTGCCGATCCGGCCTTGTCGCCCTTGCAGGTGGCCCAGGGATGCGGCGTGTCGGTGGCCTACCTGCACCGCATCCTGCGCGCGGGCGGCCTGTCGGCCGAGTCCTTCATCTTCGCTCAGCGGCTGGACAGATGCCGCGAGCTGTTGCTCAACCCGCAGCACCACCATCGCAGTATCGCCGAGCTTGCCTACCAGGTCGGCTTTTCCCATCCCTCGCATTTCAGCCGCCTGTTCAAACAGCGATTCGGCATGACGCCGCGGGATTTGCGGGCGATCGGCCAGACGCCGCGGGCTTGATCCGGCCGGCGGACCTGCCGAGCGGCTCACCAAGACAACGGCCCACCGCAAAGGGTGGGCCGTCAGCGCGCCGGGATGGGCGCACCGGGTCTAGAACGGCGAGGGCTGGTTCGACAGGTTGACGATGCTGTTGGTCGTCAGGTCCAGGCGGATATGCTCCGAAGGCGCGCCGGCCGCCAGCTTGAGCATGATCGCCATCAACGGCTTGAAGCGAGCCTTGAACAGGTCGGCCGGCGTGGTGGCATTGCTGACGCTGCCGCCGCTCATCTGCACCGCAGCATTGGTCTGGCTCAGGGCCTGGGCCAGCAGCTTGTATTGGTTGGCGCGCTGGGCGGGAATGTCCGCGAACGCCAGGTCGCCGGCGTTGGCCAAGCGCACGAAGTCGCCTGCCAGCTCCAATGCCTTCCACTGCGCGAAGTCCGCCAGTTGCATGCCGTTGGCCTGGGCCAGGGCTTGCGCGCGGGCCTGCGCGTCGGCCACGTTGCCGGCATAGGCCGCGTTGCTGGCGCCGCTTCCGCCGCCATCCGCGAGGCACGCGAAGAATGCCGGGGTCAGATTGTTCCGGTCGCCGGTGTTCGCCAATTCCTTGAGCGTGACGGTCGTCTGAAGCTGCGAGAACGTCAGCAGATCGGCGCCGGTCAAGGGGCTCTTCACCAGTTCGCGCATTTCGCAGCGCCAATCGTCATTGAGCAGGCGCAGGCGCACCAGTTCACTCATGTAGCGATACGTGAAGTCGCCGTAGTCCGTGGCGTCCAGGATCGATACATCCCAGCGGGGCGGCACGTCATAGGCGTTCTCGGCGCGATAGAGATCGAACAGTTCGTCAAAGCGTGGCACCTTGTCGAGCCGGATGGTCTGCACTTCGATCTTGTCGGCGCTTTGCAGCGTCATGAGCTTGTAGGCGGGCACATAAGCCGCCATGGAAGGCGCCTGGATATTGAAGAGCGCGTTGTCACCGCCATAATTGCGCAGCGCCATGTCATTGAAATGCATGTGGCCGCCCACGTGCACTTTCAAACCGGTTTGCGCCAGCGCACGGGTCGTATTTTCGGCGGGACGGCGGACCATCTGCATCTTGTTGACGCCCAGCAGCGCCTCGATGTCGTCCGATGCGCCGTTGAAGAACTCCGACATCGGGAAGTGGCTGAAGGCAATGACCTGCTTGCCTTGCGCCTTGCCGCGGGCCACGACGTCGGCCAGCCACTTGATGACGTGCGCCTTGTGCGTGAGCATCTTGTTGTAGCCCTGGTCGCCCGAGCCCGTGAAGTCATTTGCGCCGATGCCAGTGGGCACATAGACGTTGGCGTCCAGGCCGACCAGCCACACGCCCTTCACGGGTTCCACGACATACGACGTGTCCGGAACCATTTTGCACAGGGTGTAGTGAGCCGGCTTGCCGGGGCCGCCGGTCCCTTCGGCGCAGATTTCGTATTGGCGGTTTGTCCAGTTGGCCTGCGCAAGCGCGGTGCCGTGGTCGTAGTCCTCGTACTTGTAGGTGCTGTACGGGGTTTCGTAGTAGACGTTCTGCGGCTGCGGCATGAAGCCATGCTGCTTGAGCGCGTCGGTGATGCCGGCGTAGCCCATGTGCAGCACCTCTTCGGTGCAATACGTATTGCCGATGCGGGCCCAGTCGCCGCCATAGGGGGTGCTGCACGCGGCATTGCCGCCGCGGCTGTAGATGGGCTGCGAGAACCCGATCACGCCGGTCGTCGGATCCAGGCCCAGGTAGTCGCTTTTGCCAGCGGCCTGGTTGAACGGACGATTGGGGTCGTGATTGCCCGGGGCCGCGAAGAACTGGATGCCATGCTTCTTCGAGTAGTCGTCCATGATCTTGACCAGGCCGCGCATGTGCACGGGCTGGCCATCATCCGAGAAGTCGCCAGGCAGCGCGATGTACTTCACCCCGCGCGCCACGGCATCGTCCAGCGCGGCCAGGAAGGCAAAGTAGTTCTCGTTGAACAAGCGTGTCGATGTCAGTTGCGCGTACATCGTCCGGATCGTGGCGTTGTCGCCGGCCTTGGGATTGGGAATCCCCGGGAACGACCCGTCCTTGAAGTCGGCATAGACGTCGTGAAAGTGGATGTCGGGCATGAACGCGACCTGCACCGGGGCGGGCGGCTGGGCGGGCGTCTCCGTGGGAGGCGTCTCGGCGACTGGGCTCTTGTCGTCATCGTTGTCGCCGCCGCAAGCGGCCAGCATCGCCACGAGCGCCGCGGCGCCCGCCGTGCGGGCAAAACGGAAAAGGGGTGTCATTGCGCGTTCGATTCCTGGAGTATTTTTGCCAGGCGGCCGTCTCCCCGGTACGGAGTCAGGAGCCTGTCAGCGAGGCGCAATACTCCCCGATGCCGATGACAGCATCATGAAACGCACGCAGGCATCCGTGCGCGGGCGGCAGGCGAAAAAAAACCCCTTGCGGGGTTTCTTTTGCTCCGACGGGCTGCACTGATCAGATGTGCGTAATGAACTTCGTGACCAGATAGCCTTCGAACGTTTCGGTGCCGCCTTCGCTGCCGATGCCGCTGTCCTTGATGCCGCCAAAGGGCGTTTCAGCCAGGGCGCTGCCGAAATGGTTGATGTTGACCATGCCGGCCTCGAGACCGTTGGAGACCTTGGTCGCCGTCTTGAGCGAATTCGTGAACACGTACGAAGACAGACCGAACGGCAGGCTGTTGGCGCGACGCAGCACTTCGTCGGTGTCGGCAAACCGGACGACGGGCGCGACCGGACCGAAGGGCTCTTCGGTCATCAGCATGGAGTTGTCGGGAAGATCCGTCACGACCGTGGGGGCGAAGAAGAAGCCCTTGCGGTCCAGAGGGCCGCCGCCGACCACCACCTTGCCGCCGTGCTTCTTGGCGTCATCGATGAACGCGCTCATGGCGGGCACGCGGCGTTCGTGCGCCAGCGGACCCATGTCGGTGCCGGCTTCCATGCCGTCGCCCACCTTGATGTTCTTCAGCACGTCGGAGAATCGCGCCAGGAATTGCTCGTAGGCGCCGTTCTGCACATAGAAGCGGGTCGGCGAGACGCAGACCTGGCCCGCGTTGCGCACCTTGAACTTGGCCAGCATCTCGGCGGCGCGATCGATGTCGGCGTCGTCGAATACCAGCACGGGCGAGTGGCCGCCCAATTCCATGGTGACGCGCTTCATGTGCGCGCCGGCCAATGCGGCGAGCTGTTTGCCCACCGGCACGGAACCGGTGAACGACACCTTGCGCACGATCGGCGAACGGATCAGGTAGTCGGAGATCTTGGCGGGCTCGCCCCAGACGATGTTCAGGCATCCCTTGGGCAGGCCGGCGTCATGGAACATGCGGGCAATCGCCATTACGGCGCTGGGGGAGTCTTCCGGGCCCTTCAGGACGACCGTGCAGCCGGCGCCGATCGCGGCGGCGATCTTGCGGATGGCCTGGTTGTACGGGAAGTTCCAGGGCGTGAACGCTGCGCAGACGCCGATGGGTTCGCGCACGACGATCTGGCGGACATCGGGATTGCGCGGCTGGATCACGCGGCCATAAATGCGGCGGCATTCTTCGGCGTGCCAATCGGCGTGTTCGGCGCAGGAGGTGACCTCGCCCACGGCCTCGGCCAGCGGCTTGCCCTGGTCCAGAGTCATGTTGCGGCCGATTTCCTTGGCGCGCTCGCGCGACAGCGTGGCCACCTTGCGCAGGATGGCCGAACGATCCATGGGCGAGGATTTCTTCCAGGATTCGAAGGCGCGCTGGGCGGCGGCTAGCGCACGGTCCAGATCCGCTTCGGTGGCGTGAGGCAGCTGGCCAAGCACTTCCAGCGTGGCCGGGTTGATGACGTCCTGGGTGCGCCTACCCTCGCCGGAGATGAATTCGCCGTCGATATACAGCGCCAACTGTTCATACATGCCTGTCGTTCCTTGCGAAATAGGAGTGGGTAGCGATCGCTGTCGCCCACGGCAGTCTAAACCAGCTTCCGCACGCCGGGGAGGTCCAATCCCGGCCAGACGGTAGGAGCCAATAACGCACGCAATGCTTGCGCGCGCCCGGCCTGACCGACAGAATGGGACATCTCCGGCTCTGATCTCCGAGGCCTATTGTGCAACCCGTCGACGCGAGTCCGGCTGGCAAACCCAGTGCCTATTCCCGGGCCTTCTTCCGCTTTGTCGATTGGTTGCGCCAGCGTATCGCGCTGGCCTCGCTGGTGGGCGACCGGCCTATTTTCGAGAACAGCCAATTTCCATGGATCGCAACCCTGGAAGCTCAGGCGCCGGCCATTCGGGCCGAGGTCGCGGAGCTGCTTTCCGAACGCCAGCATTTGCCGGCCTTCCACGAGATCTCCCCGGATGTGGGCATGATCACATCCGACAACCAGTGGAAGACCTTCGTCTTCATGGGTTATGGCCTGCGCTCCCAGCGCAACCTGGCTCGATGCCCCGCCACCGCCCGGGCGCTCAAAAAGATTCCCGGCATCCGCACCGCGTTCTTCTCGATCCTTGAACCGGGCAAGCGTATTCCGCTGCACACCGGCCCGTACAACGGCGTGTTGCGCCTGCATCTTGGCTTGGTGGTCCCGGAACCCGCGGACCGTTGCTGGATCGAGGTCGGTGGCGAGCGCTATAGCTGGCGGGAAGGGCGGGCCGTGGTGTTTGATGACCTGTACCCCCACCAGGTCCACAATGACACCGGCGGGCTCCGGGCCGTGTTGTTCGTGGACTTCGAGCGCCCTTGCCGCGCTCCTGTAAAATGGTTGAATCGCCTGGTGCTCATGGCCGCGCCGTTCACGGATGAAATCCGCCGCGGCAAGGCAAATCATGATGCCTGGGAGAAGGGCTTTTACCGCCAAAAATAGGGGCGGATGGCCCGCAAAACGTTCCCCATACAGGGGGGCGTGGTCTTTTGTGCGCTAACCCAACAAAGTGCTTGCGCTCAAAATTTAACCACGCTAGAATGATCAGCTTTCCCAGATTGTCGATTCACTTAACCGAAGGCTAGGTGAACGTGTTGGGGGAATACCCGCAGGATTTCAACCCAGGGTCGTTGCGTTGCCAACCAGTTGCTGGTCCAGATGTTGTGGACTTGCCGACAAAAAAGCAGGGCGGCAGACCTGACGGGACCAAAACTGGCAGGAATTGCAGTGTTCCCTTGTTGGGAAAACCGTATTTCCAGTTAAGTTGGAACAGGAAAAATCATGATCCAAATGCAGACCACGCTGGATGTGGCCGATAACACTGGTGCGCGTCATGTCATGTGCATTAAGGTGCTCGGTGGCTCCAAGCGCCGTTATGCCGGTATCGGCGACATCATCAAGGTGAGCGTCAAAGATGCGGCTCCGCGCGGACGCGTCAAGAAAGGCGAAATTTACAATGCCGTGGTGGTTCGTACCGCCAAGGGCGTGCGCCGTAAAGACGGTTCGCTGATTCGTTTCGGTGGCAATGCCGCCGTGTTGCTCAACGCCAAGCTGGAGCCCATCGGCACCCGCATCTTCGGACCCGTTACGCGTGAACTGCGTACCGAGAAGTTCATGAAGATCGTGTCGTTGGCCCCGGAAGTGCTGTAAGGAGCCCTACGATGAACAACATTCGTAAAGGCGACGAAGTCATCGTCCTGACCGGCCGCGACAAGAAGCGTCGCGGTACCGTGCTGGCCCGCGTTGATGCCGACCACGTTCTGGTCGAAGGCGTCAACGTCGTCAAGAAGCACGTGAAAGCCAACCCGATGGCTAACAACCCGGGCGGGATTGTCGAAAAGACCATGCCGATCCACATCTCGAATGTGGCGCTCTTCAACCCCGCAACCGGTCGTGGCGACCGCGTGGGCGTTAAGGATGTCGACGGCGGCAAGGTTCGCGTGTTCCGTTCCAATGGTGCCGTTGTCGGCGCCAAGGCGTAAGGGGCGATAGACATGTCTCGTTTGCAAGATTTCTACAAGAGCAAGGTCGCTGGCGACCTGCAGGCCAAGTTTGGCTACAAGAGCGTCATGGAAGTGCCGCGCATCACCAAGATCACCCTGAACATGGGTGTCTCGGAAGCGGTGTCCGATAAGAAGGTTATCGAACACGCTGTGTCGGACCTGACCAAGATCGCTGGCCAAAAGCCTGTCGTGACGAAGACCAAGAAGGCTATCGCCGGTTTCAAGATCCGCGAAAACTACCCGATTGGTTGCATGGTCACGTTGCGTGGTCAACGCATGTACGAATTCCTGGATCGCCTGGTGGCGGTTGCGCTGCCTCGCGTGCGCGACTTCCGCGGGATCTCGGGTCGTGCGTTCGACGGCCGTGGCAACTACAACATCGGGGTGAAAGAGCAGATCATTTTCCCCGAAATCGAGTACGACAAGATCGACGCGCTGCGTGGGCTGAACATCAGCATCACCACCTCCGCGAAGACCGACGAAGAAGCCAAGGCGCTGTTGACGGCCTTCAGCTTCCCGTTCCGTAACTAAGGGGCTGATGACGTGGCAAAACTTTCCCTCATCAATCGCGACATCAAGCGCGCCAAGCTGGCTGACAAGTTCGCTGCCAAGCGCGCTGAGTTGAAGTCGATCATTGACGACCAGTCGAAGACCGACGAAGAACGTTACCAAGCTCGGCTCAAGCTGCAACAGCTGCCGCGCAATGCCAACCCGACGCGTCAACGTAACCGTTGCGTGGTCACCGGTCGTCCTCGCGGTGTGTTCCGCAAGTTCGGCCTGACGCGCCACAAACTGCGTGAAATGGCGATGAAGGGCGAAATCCCCGGCATCACCAAGGCCAGCTGGTAGGAGAAACAATATGAGCATGAGCGATCCCATCGCCGATATGCTGACCCGCATTCGCAATGCGCAGCAAGTGGACAAAGTTACGGTGAGCATGCCCTCCTCGAAGCTGAAGGCGGCTATTGCCGCCGTGCTGAAAGACGAAGGCTACATCGACAGCTTTGAAATCAAGGGCACTCAGGCCAAGCCTGACCTCGAGATCACCCTGAAGTACTACGCAGGTCGTCCGGTCATCGAGCGCATCGAACGCGTCTCGCGTCCTGGTCTGCGTATCTACAAGGGCCGTACCAGCATTCCTCAGGTCATGAACGGCCTGGGCGTGGCTATCGTTTCGACCTCGCGCGGCGTCATGACCGACCGTAAGGCTCGCGCCAACGGCGTCGGCGGCGAAGTGCTGTGCTACGTGGCCTAAGGAGAAATTCTAATGTCACGTATCGCTAAGTATCCGGTCGAACTGCCCAAGGGTGTCGAAGCTGACATCAAGCAGGATCAGATCACCGTCAAGGGCCCGCTGGGTTCCTTGACCCAAGCCCTGACTGGCGACGTCACGGTTTCGCTGGACGAAGGCAAGCTCACGTTTGCCGCCGCCAACGAAACGCGTCACGCCAACGCCATGTCGGGTACCGTGCGCGCGCTGGTGGCCAATATGGTTACCGGCGTTAGCAAGGGATTCGAGCGCAAGCTGAATCTGGTTGGCGTGGGTTACCGCGCCTCGATTCAAGGCGACGCCGTTAAGCTGCAGCTCGGTTTCTCGCACGACGTTTTGCACCAGTTGCCGGCCGGTATCAAGGCCGAATGCCCCACCCAGACGGAAATCGTCATCAAGGGCGCCAACAAGCAAGTCGTCGGTCAGATGGCCGCTGAAATCCGCGCGTACCGCGAACCCGAACCCTACAAGGGCAAGGGCGTGCGTTACTCGGACGAACGCGTCGTCATCAAAGAAACCAAGAAGAAATAACGGCGCACGCAAGGACGAATCATGGACAAAAAAGTTTCCCGTTTGCGTCGTGCGGTTCCGACCCGCCGGAAGATCAACGAGTTGCGCGTCAACCGCCTCTCGATCTTCCGCTCGAACCAGCACATCTACGCCAACATCATTTCGCCGGAAGGCGATCGCATTCTGGTCAGCGCCTCGACGGTGGAAGCCGAAGTGCGTGCGCAACTGGCCGGCCAAACCGGTCAGGGCGGCAACAAAGCCGCTGCTACGCTGGTCGGCAAGCGTGTGGCCGAAAAGGCCAAAGCCGCCGGTATTGAACTGGTCGCTTTCGATCGCTCGGGCTTTCGTTACCATGGCCGCGTGAAAGCGCTGGCCGATGCCGCGCGTGAAGCCGGCCTGAAGTTCTAAGCGAGGATCTGTCAAATGGCTAAAGTACAAGGCAAGAACGCCGCGGAAAAAGAGAACGATGACGGCCTCCGCGAAAAGATGATCGCGGTCAACCGCGTGAGCAAAGTGGTCAAGGGTGGTCGCACCATGAGCTTTGCCGCGCTGACCGTGGTTGGCGATGGCGATGGCCGCATCGGCATGGGCAAGGGCAAGGCGCGTGAAGTGCCGGTGTCCGTTCAGAAGGCCATGGAACAAGCCCGTCGCGGCATGTTCAAGGTTGCTCTGAAGAACGGCACGCTCCACCACACCGTGGTTGGCAAGCATGGCGCCGCTACCGTGCTGATCTCGCCCGCTGCTGAAGGTACTGGCGTTATCGCCGGCGGCCCGATGCGCGCTATTTTTGATGTGATGGGTGTGCGTAACGTGGTTGCCAAGAGCCTGGGCTCGAGCAATCCCTACAACATGGTTCGCGCCACGTTGAACGGCCTGCGCGCTTCCCTGACCCCGGCCGATGTTGCTGCCAAGCGCGGCAAGTCGGTCGAAGAAATCCTGGGGTAAATCATGGCTCAGAAGCAGATCAAAGTGACCCTCGTGCGCTCGGTGATCGGTACCAAGCAATCGCACCGTGATACGGTTCGCGGTTTGGGCTTGGGTCGCATCAACAGCAGCCGCGTGCTGGTCGATACGCCCGAGGTGCGTGGGATGATCCGTAAGGTGGATTATCTTATTTCCGTCTCGGAAGCCTAAGGAATCACCATGTCGGATATGCAACTTAATTCGCTGAAGCCCGCTGAGGGCAGCAAGCACGCCAAGCGCCGCGTCGGCCGTGGTATCGGTTCGGGTCTGGGTAAAACCGCCGGCCGTGGCCACAAGGGTCAGAAGTCGCGCTCGGGCGGTTTCCATAAGGTTGGCTTCGAAGGCGGTCAAATGCCGCTGCAACGTCGCCTGCCCAAGCGTGGTTTCACCCCGCTGGGTCAACACCTGTATGCCCAAGTTCTTTTGTCGGACCTCCAGGCCCTGCCCATCGACGAAATCGATGTGCAAGTGCTGAAGGCGGCTGGCGTGATTGGCCAGGCGGTTCGTTACGCCAAGGTCATCAAGTCGGGTGAACTCTCGCGCAAGGTCGTGCTCAAGGGCATTACCGCGACGGCCGGCGCTCGCGCCGCCATCGAGGCCGCGGGCGGCTCGCTTGACTGATCAGAGGTGACGAGTGGCTAACGCGCAGGCATTGGGCAAAACCGGAGCACGGTACGGCGATTTGAAGCGCCGTCTTGTGTTCCTGGTGCTCGCCCTGGTGGTTTACCGTTTGGGTACACACATCCCCGTACCGGGTATCAATCCGGATGCGCTGGCGGACTTGTTCCGTCAGAACCAGGGCGGGATCCTGGGCCTGTTCAACATGTTCTCGGGCGGGGCGCTCTCGCGTTTCTCGATTTTTGCCCTGGGGATCATGCCGTACATTTCGGCATCCATCATCATGCAGTTGATGTCGGTGGTGGTGCCGTCTCTGGAAGCGCTCAAGAAAGAGGGCGAAGCCGGACGTCGGAAGATTACCCAATACACCCGCTACGGCACAGTCGTGCTGGCGCTGGTGCAAGCAGTGGGCATTTCGGTGGCGTTGGAGTCCCAACAGGGACTGGTGATCGATCCGGGCATGCTGTTTCGCTTCACGACCGTCGTGACCTTGGTCACCGGCACCATGTTCGTCATGTGGCTGGGTGAGCAAATCACGGAACGTGGTCTTGGCAACGGGATTTCCATCCTGATCTTCGCAGGTATCGTGGCGGGTTTGCCCGCGGCGCTGGCTGCACTGTTGGACCTGGTCCGCACCAACGCGATGTCCGTGCTTTCGGCGCTGTTCATCGTGGCTCTGGTGGTGCTGGTTACCGCTTTTGTGGTGTTCGTGGAACGCGGACAGCGCAAGATCACGGTGAACTACGCCAAGCGTCAGGTCGGCAACAAGGTCTACGGTGGTCAGAGCTCGCATTTGCCGCTGAAGCTGAACATGGCTGGGGTGATTCCGCCGATCTTCGCGTCGTCGATCATCCTGTTCCCGGCCACGATCACAAGCTGGTTCTCCAGCAGTGAGAACATGCGCTGGCTTAGCGACCTGGCTGCGGCCCTGTCGCCTCGTCAACCGCTCTACATCACGCTGTACTCGGTCGCGATTATTTTCTTCTGCTTCTTCTACACGGCTCTGGTTTTCAACAGCCGCGAAACGGCGGACAACCTGAAGAAGAGTGGTGCGTTTGTTCCGGGCATCCGTCCGGGCGAGCAAACAGCGCGCTACATCGACAAGATCCTGATGCGTTTGACGCTCGCAGGTGCCATCTACATCACGTTGGTGTGCCTGTTGCCGGAATTCTTGGTGATGCGCTGGAACGTTCCTTTCTACTTCGGTGGTACGTCTCTGTTGATCATTGTGGTGGTGACGATGGATTTCATGGCACAGGTTCAGGCCTACATGATGTCTCACCAGTACGACTCGTTGCTCAAGAAGGCTAACTTCAAGGGCGCGGGTTTGCCGATGCGGTAAGCAAAAGAATGTCCAAGGACGACGTCATTCAGATGCAAGGCGAGGTTCTTGAGAACCTCCCGAACGCGACATTTCGCGTCAAGCTCGAAAACGGCCACGTGGTGTTGGGCCATATTTCCGGCAAGATGCGTATGCATTACATCCGGATCCTGCCGGGTGACAAGGTCACAGTGGAGCTCACGCCCTATGATCTGACGCGAGCCAGGATAGTTTTCCGCTCCAAATGAGCGGAACCGGATTACGGAAAATTAGGAGTCAACCATGAAAGTAATGGCATCGGTTAAGCGGATCTGCCGCAACTGCAAAGTTATCAAACGTCACGGCGTAGTGCGCGTTATCTGCACCGACCCGCGTCATAAGCAGCGTCAAGGCTAACTCGGGTTAGCGACTACGCAACAGATTTATTCAAGGAACAGTCATGGCCCGTATTGCTGGCATTAACATTCCGCCGCAACAGCACGCCGAGATCGGCCTGACCGCCATTTTTGGCATCGGTCGTACGCGCGCTCGCAAAATCTGCGAAGCGGCAAACGTACCCTTTGACAAAAAGGTCAAGGATCTGAACGACGCTGAGTTGGAACGCGTCCGCGAACATGTTGGTTTGTTCACGGTTGAAGGCGACCTGCGTCGTGAAGTACAGCTCTCGATCAAGCGTTTGATCGACCTGGGAACCTACCGCGGTATGCGTCACAAGCGCGGTTTGCCCGTGCGCGGCCAGCGCACTCGCACCAACGCCCGGACCCGCAAGGGGCCGCGTCGTGCTGCTGCGTCCCTGAAGAAATAATCGAGGAACTGGATTATGGCGAAAGCTTCCACCAGCGGCGCTTCGCGCGTGCGCAAAAAGGTCAAGAAGAACGTCTCGGACGGCATCGCGCACGTTCACGCTTCGTTCAACAACACCATCATCACCATCACCGACCGTCAGGGCAACGCACTGTCGTGGGCCACTTCGGGCGGTGCTGGCTTCAAGGGCTCGCGTAAGTCGACCCCGTTCGCCGCGCAGGTCGCCGCTGAAACGGCTGGCCGCGTCGCGCTGGAGTACGGCATCAAGACGCTGGAAGTGCGTATCAAGGGCCCCGGCCCTGGCCGTGAATCGTCGGTCCGCGCGCTGAACGCGCTGGGCATCAAGATTTCGTCCATCGCCGACATCACGCCTGTTCCGCATAACGGCTGCCGTCCGCCGAAGCGTCGTCGTATCTAAAGGGAATCCACATGGCACGTTATATTGGACCCAAATGCAAGCTCTCGCGCCGCGAGGGTACTGACCTGTTCCTGAAGAGCGCCCGCCGCTCGCTGGATTCCAAGTGCAAGCTGGATTCCAAGCCTGGCCAACACGGCCGCACTTCGGGTGCTCGCACTTCCGACTATGGCCTGCAGCTGCGCGAAAAGCAAAAGCTGAAGCGCATGTACGGCGTGCTGGAAAAGCAATTCCGCAAGTACTTCGCTGAAGCCGAGCGCCGCCGTGGCAACACCGGCGAAACGCTGATCCAGCTGCTGGAATCGCGTCTGGACAACGTCGTCTACCGCATGGGCTTTGGCTCGACGCGCGCCGAAGCCCGCCAGTTGGTGAGCCACCGCGCCATCGAACTGAACGGCCACACGGCTGACATCGCTTCGATGCTGGTCAAGGCTGGCGACATCGTTTCGATCCGCGAGAAGGCCAAGAAGCAAGGCCGTATCAAGGAATCGCTCGACCTGGCCACCAGCATCGGCATCCCCCAGTGGGTGGAAGTCGATACGACCAAGTTGACCGGTACGTTCAAGTCGGCCCCCGATCGCGCTGACGTCGCTCGCGACATCAACGAATCGATGGTCGTGGAACTGTACTCGCGTTAATCACGCCTGCCGGCGCCTCCTTCCCGGAAGCGCCAGCAAGCTGGTCTCGCGACCCGTTCGCACGTCCCGCAGCAGCCCGCTTTCCGCCTTTCGGCGGGGCGGGCTTTGCGGTAAGTATCGGGCAGCTTTTTTGCGCCGCCCGAGTTTCAAGTTTCACCCTGTCCATCAGCCTTATCGGTGTAACGAGCCGAGGGTATTGAAAAGGAACACAGTAAATGTCCACTCAAGGTTTCCTGAAGCCGCGCTCCATTGAAGTCGAACCGGTCGGCACGCACCATGCCAAGATCGTGATGGAGCCGTTCGAGCGTGGCTACGGTCATACGCTGGGCAACGCCCTGCGCCGCATCCTGCTGTCTTCGATGACCGGCTACGCGCCGACCGAAGTCCAGATGACGGGCGTGGTGCACGAATATTCGACCATTCCGGGCGTTCGCGAAGATGTCGTCGACATCCTGCTGAACCTGAAGGGCGTGGTCTTCAAGCTGCACAATCGCGACGAAGTGACTCTGGTTCTGCGCAAGTCCGGCGCGGGCATCGTGCTGGCCAGCGACATCGAGCTGCCGCACGACGTCGAGATCATCAACCCCGGCCATGCCATCTGCAACCTGACGGAAGCAGGCAAGCTGGAAATGCAGATCAAGGTCGAGAAGGGCCGCGGCTATGTGCCGGGCAACGTGCGCGCGCTGTCGGAAGACCGCACCCACACCATCGGCCGCATCGTTCTGGACGCTTCGTTCAGCCCGGTCCGCCGCGTCAGCTACGCCGTTGAAAGCGCCCGCGTGGAACAGCGTACCGACCTGGACAAGCTGGTGCTGGACATCGAAACCAACGGCGTGATTTCGCCCGAGGAAGCGGTGCGCCAGTCGGCCCGCATCCTGATGGACCAGATCTCGGTCTTCGCCGCCCTGGAAGGCGCTGGCGATTCGTACGAAGCTCCGGTCCGCGGCACGCCGCAGATCGATCCGGTGCTGCTGCGCCCGGTCGACGACCTGGAACTGACGGTGCGTTCGGCCAACTGCCTGAAGGCCGAAAACATCTACTACATCGGCGACCTGATCCAGCGTACCGAAAACGAGCTGCTCAAGACCCCGAACCTGGGTCGCAAGTCGCTCAACGAAATCAAGGAAGTCCTGGCTGCACGTGGTCTGACTCTGGGCATGAAGCTCGAGAACTGGCCGCCCCTGGGCCTGGAACGTCCCTAAGGCTTGAAAGGGTGCCGCCCCTGGAAAGGGGTGTCTCCCGCGGCGCCCGGCCTCACGGCCGGGCGGTTTGCGAAATCGTCGTAAAATGCACCGTTTTCTACCGGACCGCGGCCTGATTGCAGGTTGATAGAAGAGCCGGCAACCCGATGGCGGAAACGCCTTCTTTAGATTCAAAGGAAACTTATCATGCGTCACGGTAATGGCTTGCGTAAGCTCAACCGCACCAGCAGTCACCGTCTTGCCATGTTCCGCAACATGGCTGTTTCGTTGATCACCCACGAAGCAATCAAGACCACGCTGCCGAAGGCGAAAGAATTGCGCCGCGTCATCGAACCCCTGATCACGCTGGGCAAGGAGCCCACGCTCGCGAACAAGCGTCTGGCTTTTGCCCGTCTGCGTGATCGCGATGCGGTTGTGAAGCTGTTTGCCGAAATCGGCCCGCGCTATGCGGCCCGTAACGGCGGCTACACCCGCGTGCTGAAGATGGGCTTCCGTCAAGGCGACAACGCTCCCATGGCTTTCATGGAGCTGGTTGACCGTCCGGAAGTCGATGAAGCCGCTGCGGACAGCGCCGAGTAATTCGGCAGCTCGATAAGCGACAAGGGCGGGTCTTCGGACCCGCCCTTGTTTTATTTGGGCGCGGCATTGCCTTGCCGCCGGCCTGGAACGCCCTTGGCCGGCTTGCGTTCAAGAGGCGTGCAGTTCCCCTCGCAACTGGGCCGCGGTGGCCGCCAAGGCCTCTTGCGGCGGCTGGGGCGGCATCTTGAATGTAAGGTTCTGCTGCTCGATGTACTGCGTGGACGTCAGGTCCTGCGTGTGGTGCATGGGGATCACGTGGGCATGCGCATGCGCGACGTGGATGCCAGTGAAAGCGAACCCCACCCGTTCCACGTCATAAAGACGTTTCATGTGCCGTCCCAGTTTCTGTCCCAGATTCAGGATGTGGCCAGCCAGGTCCGCCGGCATGTCCTCGTAATACGGGTAATGCTGTTTGGGGATGATAAGGGTGTGCCCGGGCCGCACCGGCTGAATATCCAGGAAGGCCAGCAGGCGTTCGTCCTCGTGGATCACGTGGGCGGGGATTTCATGGCGGGCGATGCGGCAGAACAGGCAGTTGTCGGACATGCGTGCCTCGGGCGGATGGGATGGGGGCGCGCGCTCGGGTCCGGTCGATCCGGGCAGCGGCCGCAATACCGATAAAATACCCCGAGTTACATCCCACGCGGGTATCCCAAGGAGGCTCCATGTTGCGCGATGACGACGTCGTGCTGGTCATCAGCAATGCGCCCGACCTGCTGTTGGCCAAACGCATTGCGCATGTGCTGGTGGAAGACGGGCTGGCGGCCTGTGTGAACCTTGGCGCCGCCGGGCTGTCCATCTACATGTGGAACGGAGAGGTCGAAGGGGCGGAGGAAATCCCCATCCACATCAAAACGACCTACGCGCGCCACGCCGCCGTCGTGCAGGCTTTGGCGCGAATGCACCCTTACGATGTGCCCGAGATCATCGTGTTGCCGGTCATCGGCGGCGCGGCGCCATACCTGGATTGGGTACGCGAACAAACGGCCATTACCCAGAACAAGAGAGACTGATGTTGCAACTCGCCGGTACTGTTGGAGCGCCCAGGCGCGCAGCCCGCACGACACACGTTCTGATCAGGCCCTGCCTGATGTTTCTGGCGATGGTTCTGCTGTTCCTGGGATGGCAGGCCGCGGCGCGGGCCGAGGCCGAGTTCCTGGAACCCGAGAAAGCCTTTGTGTTCAGCGCCGAAATGGCGTCGCCGGACACGCTGGAGTTGCGCTACCGGGTGGCGCCCGGCTACTACATGTACCGTGAGCGCTTCGCGATCGCCGTCAACCCGGCCGGCGCGACGACGCTGGGCGAGGCCGTCTATCCCAAGGGCGAGGTCAAGTACGACCCGACCTTCGAGAAGGACATGGAGGTCTTCCACAAGGATGTGGCGATACGCGTGCCGGTCGGCGCGGGCAGCCAACCCTTCACGCTGACCCTGACAGGACAGGGATGCGCGGATGCGGGGCTCTGCTACCCCCCGATGGACAGCAGCGTGAAGCTCACGCCGGTGGCGGGCGGGTATGCGCTGGCTGGAACAGGGTTGGGCCTGGCGTCTTCCGCATCTTCCGCGTCTTCGGGCGGCCTGAGCGCCCTGGTCAACGCCGGCGACACCGGCTTGGCCGACGCGCTGGGAGGCCTGGGCTGGATCAAGACGGCCGGCGTATTCCTGGTGCTCGGCCTGCTGCTGGCCTTCACGCCCTGTGTGTTGCCGATGATTCCCATCCTGTCTTCGATCGTGCTGGGCGGCGCGGCGCAGCAGCGGCCCACTCGCGGGCGAGGCCTGGCGCTGGCGGCAACCTACGTGCTGGGTATGTCGGTGGTGTACACGGCGCTGGGCGTGGCCGCGGGCCTGAGCGGCGCGGGATTGGCCGCCTGGCTGCAGACACCGTGGATCCTGACCCTGTTCGCGATCCTGCTGGCCGTGCTGGCGCTGGCCATGTTCGACGTGTTCACGTTCCAGATGCCTTCGGGCATCCAGGCGCGGCTATCCGAACGGTCTTCGCGCGTTCCCGGCGGCCGATACACGGGCGCGCTGGTGATGGGCGCCTTGTCGGCGCTGATCGTCGGGCCTTGCGTGGCGGCGCCGCTGGCCGGCGCGCTGTTGTATATCTCTCAGACCGGCGACGTGATCCTGGGCGGCTCCGCCTTGTTCGCGATGGCGTGGGGGATGGGCGTGCCACTGCTGATCGTGGGCGCATCGTCGGGCGCCTTGCTGCCCAAGGCGGGCGCGTGGATGGATGGCGTGAAGCGCCTGTTCGGCATGCTGTTGCTGGCGACCGCCTGGTGGATGCTGATTCCCGTCGTGCCCACCTGGGTGCAGATGACGGGCTGGGCCTTCTTGGCCGTGGTGTCCGCCGTCATGCTGCGGGCGTTCGACGCCTTGCCAGAGGGGTCAGGCGCCGCGCGCATGTTCGGCAAGGGGCTGGGCCTGCTGCTGGCGCTTGCGGCCGCTGCGTGGCTCGTGGGCGCGGCCAGTGGCGGCCGGGACGTGTTGCAGCCCCTGTCGCATCTGGCGGCTCGCGCCGAGGCGCCGGCGGGCACGGCGAATGCAAACGGCGACGTCCACTTCGCCCGCGTGCGTAATAACGCCGAGCTGGACGCCGTGCTGGCGCAAAGCCGCCAGCCGGTGATGCTGGACTTCTATGCCGACTGGTGCGTGTCCTGCCGCGAGATGGAACGCTTCACCTTCACGGATCCCGGCGTCGCGCAACGCATGGCGGGGATGGTGCTGGTGCAGGCCGACGTGACGGCGAACAATGCCGACGACCGCGCGCTGCTCAAGCGCTTCCGCCTGTTCGGTCCTCCCGGGATCATGTTCTTCGAGCCGGGCGGCAAGGAAATCCACGATGCGCGCGTTGTCGGCTTTCAGGATGCCAAGCGCTTCACCGAGTCGCTGGACCGCGTACTGACCCGCTGACCGGACGCGGAGCGCCGGCCGGCGCGGCTCGTCTGATGCGCGCAACGCGTCCAGGCGCGCATTGAATCGGGGGCAGGGGCGGGATACCATGTCCGCTGCGCCGCGTGGGCGGCGCCTCCAACTCCCACCAGGCCGACGCCCGTGACGTCCCCCACAGTTGACGCAAGCCAGGACCGGCAAGGTCTTATCTATCTTCAATTGATGTTCGTCATGGCCACGTGGGGCCTGAACATCGTCTCCATCAAGTACCTGACGCAGCACATGGACATCCAGGCGCTGGCCGCCGTGCGGATCGTCATTGCGTTCATCACCGTCACCCTCATCATCAAGGCGCGCCGCGGGCGCATCCCGAAACTCGGCCGCGCGGCGCTGGGCTGGGTCGCCTTGGCGGGTTTCCTGGTGGTGTACGCGCACCAGGTGGCGCTGGTGTCGGGGCTGCGGTTTTCGTCGGCGGCCAACGGCACGCTCATCATGGCCACCAGCCCGCTTTTATCGGCCTTGCTGGCCGCCATTTTCTATCGCGAACGGCTGACGCTGGTGCGTATTTCCGGCGCGCTGCTGGGGCTGCTGGGCGTGGGCATGGTGGTGGCCGGCAGCGGCGCGCGGTTCGGCTTGACCGGCTGGGGCGACGCGGTCGTGTTCGTGGCCGTGCTGGTGTTCGTATGCGGAGGGCTGGTCATACAGCGCATGTCGCGGATGATGGATCCGCTGGGGATGCTCTGGTACATGTATCTGGCTGGCGGGCTGATGCTGGTGGCGCATGCCGCGCTGACGCCGGCGTCTTATCAGGCCGGCACCTGGCAGATGCCGTGGTGGCCCTGGGTGGTCCTGATGTTCTCGGCGGTGATCGCCTCGGGGGTGAGCAACATCGTCTGGAACGCCGGCATCGCGCGGCTGGGCATCAGCCGCGCGGCCCTGTTCGTCAACTGGCTGCCGATCTTCGGACTGCTGTTCGCCGCCTTGTTCCTGGATGAACACGTTACGGTGACGCACGTGGCCGGGCTGGCCTGCGTGCTGGGCGGGACATGGTTAGGCCTCAGGCGAGGCGCGCCGCCGGTGCGCGCCAACGCACTAAAGACCTGAGTTCAGCGCTGGTTCTTGAGCAGCTTGGCGGCTTCGATGGCGAAGTACGTCAGGATGCCGTCGGCCCCCGCGCGCTTGAAGGCCAGCAGCGCTTCCATCATGACCTTGTCGTGGTCCAGCCAGCCATTGGCCGCGGCAGCCTTGATCATGGCGTATTCGCCGCTGACCTGATAGGCGAAAGTAGGCACGCGGAACGTGTCCTTGACCCGGCGCAGCACGTCCAGGTAAGGCATGCCGGGCTTGACCATGACCATGTCGGCGCCTTCCTGCAAGTCGCCAGCCACTTCGCGCAATGCTTCGTCGATGTTGCCCGGATCCATCTGGTAAGCCATTTTGTTGGACTTGCCCAGATTGGTGGCCGAGCCCACGGCATCGCGGAACGGGCCGTAGAAGGCGCTGGCGTACTTGGCCGAATACGCCATGATCCGCGTATGGATGTGGCCGTTGGCTTCCAGCGCGCGGCGCACGGCGCCGATGCGGCCGTCCATCATGTCGCTGGGCGCCACCATGTCCACGCCGGCCTCGGCTTGCGTCAGCGCCTGCTTCACCAGGATTTCGACGGTGGGCTCGTTGATCACGTAGCCGTCTTCATCGATGACGCCGTCCTGGCCATGGCTGGTGTACGGATCCAGCGCGACGTCGCACAGCACGCCCAGTTCCGGAAAGCGCGCCTTCAGTTCGCGAACCACGCGCGGGATCAGGCCGTCGGGGTTGGTGGCTTCGATGCCATCGGGAGTCTTCACGGCCGGATCGATGGCGGGAAAGAGGGACAACACCGGGATGCCCAGCGCCACGCATTCTTCGGCCACGGGCAGCAGCGTGTCCAGCGAATAGCGGACCACGCCGGGGAGGGAAGGCACGGCTTGCCGCAAGCCGGAGCCTTCGGCCACGAAGACGGGATAGATCAGGTCATTGACCGTCAGGGCGTTCTCGCGCACCAAGCGGCGGGTGAAGTCGTCGCGCCGCAGGCGGCGGGGGCGGGAAACCGGAAAGTCAGGGGTGATGATCTGCGGGTTCATGGTGCAGCCTTGGGAGAAATCCAATTTTCGATGTGTTCGCCGGCCTCTTCGAGGCCGATGCGCTCGGGCGCCGAGAAGGGGATGGTGTGCAGGGCGCCGATATCAGCCAGGTCCTTGCGGACGGAGAAGACGGTGCGCATGCGCTGGCCGTAGGGCAGCTTGTCGGCCTTGGTGAGCAGCGCAAGCACCGGCCGCCCGGTGGGCGCGATGAAGTTGGCCAGGCGGCGGTCCAGTTCGGTCACGCCGCGGCGGATGTCGATGAGCAGCACGATGCCGGCCAGCGATTCGCGGTCCCGCAGGTAGCCCCCGAGTATGTCTGCCCATTTTTCTTTCTCGTTGCGGGCCACGGAGGCATAGCCGTAGCCGGGCAAGTCGACGAGGAAGCCGATGTGGCCTTCCGGATCCAGCGGGTCGGGCAAGCCGAACATGTTGATCAAGCGCGTGCGGCCCGGCGTCTTGCTGGAAAACGCAAGACGGCGCTGGTTGCACAGCACGTTGATGGCCGTGGATTTACCGGCGTTGGAGCGGCCGACAAAGCAGACCTCGGGAGCGCCGGCGGCCGGCAACTGGTCGAGGCGAGCTGCGGAGGTGAGGAAGGAGGCGCGATGTAGGAGGGACACGGATGGCTTTGGATACGGTTGGTTTCGAGCCCTATTGTATAATCCGGCGTTTGCTACAGTGGTCCCCGTGCGCGGAGCCGTCTTTTTTGCTTACTGTTTAGCTGTTTCAGGGCCTTTGCGGGCATTCCAGAAGCAGCATCGCAGCAATAGGGCAAGCAGGACAAGCAAAACTGGTTCGATACGGTTTTCCTGAGTGTGCGGGCAGGCGTGGGCGCCTTTTTGCGCCTTGATCGATGTGATCGTCGAGGTCTTCATGAAGCGTGTGCTGTCCCGGATGTTGGTTGCGAGCGGGCTGTTGCTCGGCGCCTCCGCCCTCTCTGCTACGAGTTTCGCCGCCGACGGCGCTGCGGGCCCGGCCAAACCAGATGCCGCCAAGGGCGGTCAACTGTTTGACCAGGGCGACGCGAGCCGCGGCATCATTGCCTGTGCCTCCTGTCACGGCGCGGCGGGTAATAGCACCATCCCGGTGAACCCGAACCTGGCCGCGCAGCCTCACGAGTATCTGGCCAAGCAACTGGCCGATTTCCAGGTGAAGCAGGGCGCCCAGGTGCCCGTGCGCAATGGCGCGGGCGGCAATCCCACCCCGATGACGGCCATGGTGCAGAACCTGACGCCGGCCGATATGCAGAACATCGCGCTGTACCTGGCGATCCAGCCGCTCAAGGAGCCCGCCACGGCCGGCCAGGAGAAGCTGGTTGAGCTAGGTCAAAAAATCTGGCGCGGCGGTTTGCCCGATCGCAATGTTCCTGCCTGCGCGGCATGCCATTCTGCCAACGGCGCCGGGATTCCCGGCCAGTACCCCCGCCTGTCGGGGCAGTTCCCCATGTATATCGAAGAGCAGTTGAAGCTTTTCCGCAGCGGCGATCGCAAGAACACCGTGATGCACGCCATCGCGGACCGCATGTCGGATGCCGATATCAAGGCGGTGTCGGATTACGCGGCTGGCCTTCGGTAGCCGATCGGCTGCAACGTGCGCGGCCGGTCCGCGTTGACGCAACCTGAGCGTGACGGAACCTTGTTCCGTCGCGCGCTGTCTATGAGGGGGGTAGCCGATCGCGCGGCCCCCCTTTTTTCATGAATTCGACTCGAACCCACACACGCCCCTCTTTGCGCAGCCTGCCACGCGACATCCTTGAACTCCTGGGTTCGATGCGCTTTGCCGTCAGCCTGCTGATGTTCATCTGCGTGGCAAGCCTGGTGGGTACGGTCCTGCAGCAGAACCGATCGTCCAGCAACTACATCGACCAGTTCGGGCCGTTCTGGTTCGAAGTGTTCGACAAGTTCTCCATCTGGCACGTCTACAACAGTTGGTGGTTTCTGCTGATCATGGGCTTTCTGGTCGTGTCGACCTCGGTCTGCCTGATCCGCAATGCGCCCAAGATGTTGCGCGATGCGCGCTCGTTCCGCGAGCACGTTCGCGAAGGCAGCCTGCGCGCCTTTCCGCATCGCGTGGAAATCGAAGCGCCTACCGATGTGCCGCGGACCGCGGCCGGCCTGAAGGCCTTGTTGGACCGGCTGGGCTATGCGGTGCGCGAACGCCAGGACGGGGACGGCGTGCTGCTGGCGGCCAAGAAGGGCAGCGCCAACCGGCTGGGATACGTTTTCGCCCACGCGGCCATGGTCATCATCTGTATCGGCGGCTTGCTCGACAGCGAGCTGCCGGTGCGCCTGCAGGTCATGTTCGGCGGCAAGCAGCCCATCGTCGAAAACATGCTGATCTCGGAAGTGCCGGAAAGCGGCCGTCTGTCGGTCAACAACCCGAGTTTCCGCGCCAGCGTGCTGGTGCCCGAGAACGGCCAGGCCAGCACGGCCGTGGTGATGGTGGGCGATGGCGCGCTTGTGCAGCCGATGCCTTTCACGCTCAAGCTGAAGAAATTCATCGTCGATTACTACTCCACGGGAATGCCCAGCCGCTTCGCCAGCGAAGTCGAGGTGACCGACCCCGATACGGGCAAGACCTTCGATTCGACCATCGAGGTGAACGAGCCGCTGCGCTTCAAGGGCATGACGGTCTATCAGTCCAGCTTTGACGACGGCGGCAGTACCGTCGTGCTGAAGGGCTATCCGCTGGTGGGGTCCGGCGATGCGATCTTCGCCGTCGACGGCACGGTGGGCAAGACCAGCGAGCTGACTGCGCAGACCGCGGCGGGCCCTCGCAGCATGGGAATCGAGATCACGGCCATGCGCCCGATCAACGTCGAGGACCTGACCCGTGGCGACCCTAAGGGCGCGAACCAGAGCTTCGCGGATCACGTGGCGTCGGTATCCGGCAGCGCGGCGGGCAAGAAGAACGAGAACCTGCGCAACGTGGGGCCCAGCGTCGAATACAAGCTGATCGACGATGCCGGCCAGGCCCATGAGTTCCAGAACTACATGCTGCCCGTCGAACTGGACGGCGCAAGCGTGTTTTTGGCCGGCGTGCGCAACAATGCGGCCGAGCCCTTCCGCTATCTGCGCATTCCCGCGGACGAGGACAGCTCGATCGCCGAATTCATGCGCCTGCGCGCAACCCTGGCCGATCCGGCCGCGCGCCAGGAGGCGGCACGGCGCTTCGCGGAGCGCAACAGCCCGTCCGGCACCGACCGCCAACCCCTGCAGACGGCCGCCGAGCGCGCGCTGGAAACCTTTGCGTCGGGCGGCCTGCAGGCCGTCGCCGCCTTTCTGCAGACCAACACGCCGGCCGCGGATCTTGAGCGCGCCGCGGATGTCGTGATCCGGCTGATCGGCGCCAGCATGAACGAACTGCGCGCCATCGCGCGGGAACGCGCGGGCCAGCCCGCCGTGGCTGTGGACGGCCCGGAGGGCGAGCGCGCGGCGGTATGGTCGCGCCTGGCCGTGGCGGCGCTGTCCGACCTGACCGTCTACCCGGCGCCGGTGTTTCTGTCGCTGGCCGATTTCAACCATGTGCAGGCCAGCGTGTTCCAGGTGAGCCGCACGCCGGGCAAGAACACCGTCTACCTGGGCAGCCTGTTGCTGGTCCTGGGGGTTTTCTCGATGTTCTATATTCGAGACCGCCGCGTCTGGATCTGGGTCAAGCCGCAAGGCGGCGGCAGCAGCGTCCTGGCGGCCATGACGTCCCAGAAGCGTACACTCGACTTCAACCAAGAGTTCGAACGCTTCAAGCAGGCGCTCCTGCGCCAGAAGAGGTCTTAAGGTTTTTATGTCCACTACGACCACCACGCATCCCTCGTCGCCAGAAACGCTTTGGCAGGACGGGTTGTCCGAAACCGGCGACAGCCGCGCGCAGCGCGGCAAGCCCGACTGGACCGATATCGTCTTCTTCCTGCTGCTGGCCGTGGGAGCAGGATTCGCGTTGACCCGCTACGGCAACGCAATGGACTACTACGAGAAGATCATTCTGTGCGGCACGGTTCCCGCGCTGGCGTGGCTGGGCTGGTTGTGGCGCCCCTTGCGCCACCTGATGATCGCCTGTGCGATCGCGGCGGGGCTGGCGCTGATGCTGTACGGCAACGACCTGGCTCGCGCCGAGCAGGTGTTCTTCCTGAAGTACCTGTTCTCGTCGCAATCCGCCATTCTCTGGATGTGCGCGCTGTTCGCGCTGGCCATGGTCTGCTACTGGATCGGTGTCGTCAGTCCCACCGCCGCGTGGCTGGGCACGGCGCTGACCTGGGGGGCGGTGTTTGCCGGCGTCACGGGCTTGCTGGTGCGCTGGCGCGAAGGCCATCTGATGGGCCCTGACCTGGGCCATATTCCGGTCAGCAACCTTTACGAAGTCTTCGTGCTGTTCTCGCTGATCACGGCGCTGTTCTATCTGTACTACGAGCGCAAATACGCCACGCGCGCGCTGGGCGGCTTCGTGCTGCTGGTGGTGACGTCGGCCGTCGTGTTCCTGCTTTGGTATTCGTTCACGCGCGACGCCGGTCAGATCCAGCCGCTGGTGCCGGCCCTGAAAAGCTGGTGGATGAAGCTGCACGTGCCCGCCAACTTCATCGGCTACGGCACGTTCTCACTGGCTGCCATGGTGGGCTTTGCCTACCTGATCAAGCAGCATGGGCAGACCACATCCTGGGCCAAGCTTGCGCCGCTGTTCATCCTGGGCGTGCTGCTGTGCGCCGAGCCCATGGTGTTCCGCACCGACGGGCTGTCCGCCACGTGGATGCTGTACTTTGGCGTGGGGGCCGTGATCGTGGGCGCTATCCTGCTGGGACGCCGCCGCATCGCCGCCGCGCTGCCGTCGCTGGAAGTGCTGGACGACATCATGTATCGCGCCATCGCGATCGGCTTTGCCTTCTTCACGGTGGCGACCATTCTGGGCGCGCTGTGGGCGGCGGACGCCTGGGGCGCGTACTGGCAGTGGGACCCCAAGGAAACCTGGGCGTTGATCGTCTGGCTGAATTACGCCGCGTGGCTGCACATGCGCCTGCTCAAGGGACTGCGCGGCACCATGGCGGCCTATTGGGCGCTGATGGGCCTTCTGATCACCGGCTTCGCCTTCCTGGGCGTGAACATGTTCCTGTCTGGCCTGCATTCCTACGGCCAGCTTTGATGGCGCGTACGGCAATGCAATGAACAAAGGCCCCTCGAGGGCCTTTGTTTTTGCTGCGCGGGCTGCCGGTCAAGGCAGCATGGATTCGCCCCTGAGCTGATCGTTCAGGGTTTCGCGCTGACGCACCACGTAGTATTTGTCGCCGTCGACCATCACTTCGGCGGGGCGGCCCCGCGAGTTGTAGTTGCTGGCCATGGCCATGCTGTACGCGCCCGCGGACTCCACCGCCAGCACGTCCCCCTGATGGATGGTCAGCACGCGCTTTTTGGCCAGCCAGTCGGCGGTTTCGCAGACCGGGCCGACGATGTCGTATTCGGCGGCGTCGCCCAAGCGGGGATGCAGGGGCTGCACACCGTGGTAGGCGTCGTACAGGGCGGGGCGCAGCAAGTCATTCATGGCGGCGTCGACGACCGCGAAATTGCGCGCTTCCGCGTGCTTCAGGTATTGGACGGTGGTGAGCAGCACGCCCGCGTTGCCTACGAGCGAACGGCCAGGTTCCAGCACCAGTTGCAGATGGCCCTGGCCGCGCGCGTTCAGGCGTTCGAATACGCGGTCCAGCAAGGTTCTGGGCGAGGGCGGTGTTTCGTTCGTGTAGCGGATACCAAGGCCGCCGCCGAGGTCCAGGTGCGAAATCTTGATACCGGCCTGGTCCAGCGTTTCGATCAGGTCGAGCAGTTTTTCGAGCGCGTCGAAATAGGGACTGATGTCAGTGAGCTGGGAGCCGATGTGGCAATCCACGCCCACGATGTTCAGGCCGGGCAGCGATTGGGCGGTTCGATAGGCGTCCAGCGCGGTTTCGATGGCGATGCCAAACTTGTTTTCCTTCAGGCCCGTGGAAATGTAGGGATGGGTCTGCGCGTCGACGTCGGGGTTCACGCGGAGCGAAACCGGGGCGCGCACGCCCATGTGTTGCGCGACGTCGGACAGACGGTGTAGTTCGTCTACGGATTCCACGTTGAAGCACTTCACGCCTGCCGCAAGCGCGTCCCGCATTTCCCAGGCTTGTTTGCCCACCCCCGAAAAGACGATGTTCGAGGGATCCGCGCCGGCGGTCAGCGCGCGCTTGAGTTCACCGCCTGAAACAATATCGAAACCCGCGCCCAGGCGCGCGAACTCTTTCAGGATGGCCAGGTTGGAATTGGCCTTCATGCCGTAGCAGACCAGCACCCGGCGCTGCCCGATCGCGCTGCAGTAGGACTGCCAGGCGGCTTTGAGGGCCGCGCGGGAATAGACGTAAAGCGGAGTTCCCAACCGTTCGGCCAGATGGTCAAGCGGCACGTCTTCCCCGTACAACACGTTATTGCGGTACTGGAAGTACGGGTGGCCTGCCAATTGGGGCGGGGTCGGGAACGGGGGCGTCATAGAACGGCCGGGACGGGGGGAATCTGCGGTGGCTGCTGGTTCGGCTCTGTGCGCGAGGGCGGCTTGCCGTCCGGGGTCGGCATGTACAAGGGCCCCTTGTACCCGCAGGCCGCAACCATGCCGGTCGCCACTAGCGTGGCTACAATGCGAAGAGCCATGCGGCTGAATGCCAATTGGAACACTGAGAACTCCGTAATTCTTGCAGGCTCGATTATGACCGAAACCGAATTTCTTGCGTTGATCGACCAGGTGCTGGACAGCATCGAAAGCCAGGCCGATGACTGGGCGGCTTCGCTCGACGTCGACGTCGAGACCAGCCGCAGCGGCAATGTGCTGACCATGGTCTTCGAAGACAACACGCACGTCGTGGTGAACAGCCAGGCCGTCATGCAGGAGTTGTGGGTGGCCGCGCGCAGCGGGGGCTTTCATTACCGCTACGACGGCCAGCACTGGAACGATACCCGGGGCGGTCCGCAATTGCCGGATGCCTTGTCCCAGATCTGCTCCGACGCGGCCGGCGTGCCCGTGACGATACGGCTGTAAACAAAAAAGGCCGGCCCGATGGGCCGGCCTTTTCGCATCAGAACGGAATCTTCTGCGACCAGGGCGTGTTGGTTTGCGTGCCCACGCCAGGCGCGACCTTTATCCGGGTGTCCTCCCCGGTGCTGCTGCCCAGGCCATTGAGGAATTCACCCAGCGTGTCGGCTTCGGGCAACCCCAGGCGCGCCACGGCCTGGCCGGGCGGGAATTCCGAGAAATAGAATTCGCCGTTTTCCACGAGCAGGCCATCGGGGCGCGCGCGCGGCTTCTCTTCCGGCACGCCCTTGAGCACCTCTTTCATGTAATCGACCCAGATCGGCATGGCCACGCCGCCGCCGGTTTCACGCGAACCCAGCGACTTGGGCTGGTCGAAACCCAGCCATGCCGTCGCAACCAGCGTAGGCGTGTAGCCCGAGAACCAGGCGTCCACGGATTCGTTGGTGGTGCCGGTCTTGCCGGCGATGTCGTTGCGCTTGAGCAGGACGCGGGCGCGTGCCGCGGTGCCATAGGTGGCGACGCCTCGAAGGATGTCATCCATGACCCAGGCGGTGCGCGGATCGATTGCGCGGGCCGCCGCGTCGCCAGCAACGACCGGCTTGGACTGCATGATGACCTTGCCGCTGCTGTCGGTGACGCGGTCGATCAAATAGGGGGTGACGCGGTAGCCGCCGTTGGCGAACACCGAAAACGCGCCCGCGAGCTGCAGCGGCGTGACCGAGCCCGCGCCCAGCGCGAGGGGCAGCACCGCCGGCTGGCGGGCCTTGTCGAAGCCGAAGCGGGTCAGGTAGTCCTGCGCGTACTGCGGGCCGATGGCTTGCAGGATGCGGATGGACACCATGTTCTTGGACTTGTAGAGGCCCTGGCGCAGCGTCAGCATCGGTTCGTACTGGTTGCCGTAGTTCTTGGGGTTCCAGGCCTTGGATCCGGTCTGTGCGGCGGTCAGTTCGAACGGCTGGTCCGAGATCTGGGTGCCGGGGGTCAGGCCGCGTTCCAGCGACGCCGCGTAGATGAAGGGCTTGATGTTGGAGCCGGGCTGGCGCCATGCCTGCGTCACGCGGTTGAAGTTGCCGCGATAGAAGTCGAAGCCGCCGACCATGGCGCGGATGGCCCCATCCTGCGGCGACAGCGCCACGAAGGCCGCCTGCACCGAGGGCAGGTTGATGATTTCCCAGTTGTCGCCGAACTTGCGGATGTAGACCACGGAGCCGCGCTTGATGCGTTGCTCGGGCTTGGCCTTGTCGTTCAGCGCGCGGGCCACGACGCCCAGCACCTTCTTGTCGGTGACGGTGATGATCTCGCGCGAACTGCGCGCCAGTTTCACTTCGGTGGGGCTGGCCGACAGGACCAGGGCGGTGAGCAGGTCGCCGCTGTCGGTGAACTTGTCGAAAACACCGTCCAGGAATTCGTCCAGCGCCGCGGGGTTGTTCTCGGTGCCCGGGGGCAGGTCGAGCTGCTCCTCGGGGCCGGGGTAGGGCGCGCGGCGGGTGTATTCCAGGACGCCTTCGCGCACGGCGCTATAGGCTGCTTCCTGGTCCTTGGACTGGACGGTCGTGTAGATATTGATGCCGCGCGAGTAGACGTTGTCCTGGTAGACATTGAACAGAAGCTGGCGCGCCAGTTCGGCCACGTACTCGCCATGGATGGAATAGCCGCCCGCCGGCGTGCCTTCCGCCGATTTCATGACGATCTGCTGCGCCATCGCCTGCTTGTATTCGGGCTCGGTGAGATACCCCAGCGATTGCATGCGGCCCAGCACGTAGCGCTGGCGCAGTTCGGCGCGGGGTCGGTTGGCGATCGGGTTGAAGCGGGAAGGGGCCTTGGGAATGCCCGCCAGCATGGCGGCTTCGGCGGCGGTCACTTCGGACAGGGGCTTGCCGAAATATGTGCGCGAGGCGGCCGCGAAGCCGTAAGCGCGGTGGCCCAGGTAGATCTGGTTCATGTAGAGCTCAAGGATCTGGTCCTTGGTGAGCTCGGATTCGATCTTGAACGTCAGCAGCAGTTCGTAGAACTTGCGCGAATAGGTCTTTTCCGACGACAGGTAGAAGTTACGCGCCACCTGCATCGTGATCGTGCTGGCGCCCTGCGTCTTGGACATGCTGATCAGGTTGGTCAGGCCCGCGCGCACCACCCCCATCCAGTCGATCCCGCCGTGCTGATAGAAGCGGTCGTCTTCGGCGGCAAGCACCGCGGACTTCATGACATCAGGGATCTCGTTGAAGCGCAGCACATTGCGGCGCTCTTCGCCGAACTCGCCGATCAGCACGCGGTCCGCCGTGTAGACGCGCAGCGGCACCCGGGGGCGATAGTCCGTCATGGCATTCAGGTCTGGCAGGTTGGGCCAGGCCAGTGCCAGCGCCATTCCCGCGAGCAGGACGCCGCACAGGAACAGGCCGGCACAGAGGATGCCGGTTTTTACGAAGAATCGCAGTATCGGGGAGCCAGTGTTGGCGGGCTTGTCTTTCTTGGAGGAATTCTGGGGCTTGCTCATCGCGGCGATTTTACGGGTATCTCCGGGCCCGCCTCATCGCGGGGGATCGGTTTCTGTAACAAAATAGTTCAGTGTGGTGCGCGGGCAACTGGCGGCAGATGTGATAATGCCGGCATGAACTTTGCCGCTAACTCATGTCCGGAGGCTGACCCGGACCCGGCGCCCTCCGACGGGGTGCCAGAAAGCCTGCCTTGCGCCGTGGAGACCCCCGTCAAGGCCGTGTCGTTGCCGCACGACCTGCCCGTATTTTTGGTCGGGATGATGGGCGCGGGCAAGACGACCATAGGACGTAGCCTGGCGCGTGCGTTGGGGCGCGAGTTTATGGATCTGGATCATGAGCTCGAGGCGCGTTGCGGCGTGCGGGTGCCGGTAATCTTCGAAATCGAGGGCGAAGCCGGTTTTCGTCGCCGGGAATCCGCCGCCCTGGAAGAGTGTACCCAACGGCGCGACATTATTCTTGCCACGGGCGGCGGCGCGATCCTGGCGGCCGAAAACCGCCAGATGCTGCATGAGCGCGGCATCGTTGTCTATTTGAGGGCCAGCGTGGACGAATTGTTCCGCCGGACCTGCCGCGACCGCAATCGCCCCTTGCTGGCAACCGCCGATCCCCGCGGCACGTTGCGCGATCTGATGACCCTGCGGGAACCGCTCTATAAGGAAGTGGCCGATCTGGTGGTGGAGACGGGGTCGATGCCCATCCACACCTTGGTCAAGGCGCTTCTGCCGCAACTGCAAGCCTTTGAGAAGCGCATATGAATGTTGTCAACGTCGAAACGCCGGGCGGAAGCTATCCGATCCATATCGGCCCTGGCCGCCTGGATGCCCTGGACCAGTGCATTCCCCCGGACGCGACCGCAATCGCCGTCGTCACCAATCCGACAGTGGCGGCCCTGTACGGAGAGCGCGCCGAGGCAGCTTTGGCGCGTACCGGCAAGCGCGTGCTGCGCATCGAATTGCCCGACGGCGAGTCCTTTAAGGACTGGCAGACGCTGAACCAGATCTTCGACGCCCTGCTGACCCACCGCCTGGACCGCCGCTGCGTCCTGGTGGCCCTGGGCGGCGGCGTCATTGGCGACATGACGGGCTTCGCGGCCGCGGTTTACATGCGCGGCGTGCGCTTCCTGCAAGTGCCCACGACCTTGCTCGCGCAGGTGGATTCGTCGGTGGGCGGCAAGACGGCCGTCAACCATCCGCTGGGCAAGAACATGATCGGCGCGTTCTACCAGCCGATCGCGGTCGAGATCGATACCCAGGTGTTGAATACCCTGCCGGCGCGCGAAGTGTCCGCGGGGCTGGCGGAAGTGATCAAGTACGGCCTCATCCTGGATCCAACGTTCTGGAACTGGTGCGAAGAGAACGCGCCAAAACTGCGCGCGTTGGATCACGAAGCCATTGCCTACGCGATCCGGCGCTCGTGCGAGCTGAAGGCGCAGGTGGTGGGCAAGGACGAGCGCGAATCCGGCTTGCGCGCCATCCTGAACCTGGGCCACACGTTTGGCCATGCCATCGAGTCCGGCCTGGGCTATGGCGCCTGGCTGCATGGCGAGGCCGTGGGTTGCGGTATGGTCCAGGCGGCCGAGCTGTCCGCGGATGTGGCGGACTTTCCCCGGGCCGACGTGGAACGCGTGCGCGCGCTGGTGCAGGCAATCGGTTGCCCCGCGGTGGCGCCCGACCTGGGGGCGGACCGCTGGCTGGACCTGATGCAGGTGGACAAAAAGACGGAAGGCGGTTCGATCCGCTACGTGCTCATGACACGCATCGGCGAGGCCGTGACCCGCGCGGCGCCGGACGATGCCGTGCGCGCCGTCCTGGCTCGAACCACCCAGTAAACGCGGAGACAGACGGTGTTGCAGATGAATGAGCTGGCTTCCTATGCATCCGACCCGTCTGAATCGCGCGGTCGGACCTATGCCGAGCCGCCGCCGGAGAACCGGACGGAGTTTCAGCGCGATCGCGATCGCATCGTTCATTCGGGCGCCTTTCGACGCCTGGAGTACAAGACGCAGGTCTTCGTGAATCATGAAGGCGACCTGTTCCGTACTCGCCTGACCCACAGCCTGGAGGTGGCGCAGATCGCGCGCACGCTGGCGCGCAGCATGGGCCTGTCGGAAGACCTGACCGAAGCCATCTCGCTGGCGCACGACCTGGGACACACGCCTTTCGGGCATGCGGGGCAGGACGAACTGAACGCCTGCATGCGCGAACTGGCGCCGGAATCCGGCGGCTTCGAGCACAACCTGCAAAGCCTGCGCGTGGTGGACGAGCTTGAGGAACGCTATGCGGACTTCAACGGGCTGAACCTGTGCTTTGAAACGCGGGAAGGCATCCTGAAGCATTGTTCCGTCGCGCATGCGCGCCAGCTCGGGGATGTGGGCGAACGCTTCCTGAGCCGTACGCAGCCCTCGCTGGAGGCGCAACTGGCCAACCTGGCCGACGAGGTCGCCTACAACAACCACGACATCGACGACGGTCTGCGGTCCGGGCTGATCACCCTGGAGCAGTTGCAAGAGGTGTCGATCTTCGAACGCCACCATGCTCAGGTGCTGGATCGCTATCCCGGCCTGGCGCCCCGCCGCGCCGTGGCCGAGACGATACGCCGGATGATCAATACGCTGATTGTCGATTTGACGCGGACCTCGCTTGCACGCATACGCGACGCGGCGCCGGCCAGCGCGGACGACGTGCGGCGGGCGCCACCGCTGGCGGGGTTCTCCGACGAGATCCGCGCCGAAGCGGACACGCTGAAGAAATTCCTGTTCGACAATCTTTACCGGCACTACCGGGTGCTGCGCATGAGCACCAAGGCCCGCCGCATCGTGCGCGAGCTGTTCGCGGCTTTTCTGGATGATCCGCGGCTGTTGCCGCCCGATTACCGCCGCGCCGGGTTCAATGAACAGGCGCGCGCCATTGCCGACTACATCGCCGGCATGACGGACCGGTACGCCATCCGCGAACACAAGCGGCTGTTCGACATGGCCTAGCAGCCTTCAGCGCGGGCGCGTCAGCGATGCTTGCGATAGGGTTCGTCGGCTTCCACGAAGGTGGCCTCGGCGCGCGCGTCGCGCATCCATTCCTGCATGGCGGGCAGCGCCAGCACCGCGTCCATGTAGTCGCGCACGGGCCCCGCGGCCGCGATCCCATAGGTAGTGAAGCGCGAGACCACCGGCGCGAAGAACGCGTCGGCGATCGAGAACGCGCCAAACAGGAACGAGCCGCCCTGGCCGAATTCCGCGCGCGTGTCGTGCCAGATGGCCTGGACGCGCGAGATGTCCTGTTGCGCGGCTTGCGGGATGTCGATGCCCGGCAGATGGGCCTCGACGTTCATGGGCATGGCCTGGCGCAGCGCGCCGAAACCGCTGTGCATCTGCGCGGCCAGCGAGCGTGCCCGGGCGCGGGCCTTGGGATCGCGCGGCCACAAGGAAGCGTCCTCGTGGCGTTCGGCGGCGTATTCGCAGATGGCCAGTGAATCCCACACCGCGAAGTCCCCGTCCAGCAGCACCGGCACCAGGCCCGCGGGCGTGACGGCACCCAGCCGGCGCGAGAATTCCTCGGTGAAAAGACCGAGCTTCTGTTCCGTGAAGGGGACGCCAGCGGCGCGCAGCGCAATCCACGGCCGCATGGACCACGAGGAGTAATTCTTGTTGCCGATGATCAAGGTGTACATGCCGCTATCCCTTCCGCATTGATGGTTTGTCACGCGCCCGGCGCGCGGCGCAGGAGCTTGCCCAGATACTGCCCGGTGTGGCTGGCCGGGGTGGCCGCGACAGCTTCCGGCGTGCCTTGCGCCACGACATGGCCGCCGCCGTCGCCGCCTTCCGGGCCCATGTCGATCAGCCAGTCCGCCGTCTTGATGACGTCCAGGTTGTGTTCGATGATGAGCACGGTGTTGCCAGCGTCGACAAGCTGGTTCAGCACCTGCAACAGTAGCTCGATATCGCGGAAATGCAAGCCGGTCGTGGGCTCGTCCAGGATGTAGAGCGTTCGGCCGGTGCTGCGGCGGGACAGCTCTTGCGAAAGCTTTACGCGCTGCGCTTCGCCGCCCGAAAGGGTGGTCGCGCTCTGGCCCAGCCGGATATAGGACAGGCCGACATCGATCAGGGTGTGCAGCTTGCGCGAAATGGCCGGCACCGACTCGAAGTACTCGAGCGCCTGCTCCACGGTCAGGTCCAGCACTTCGCTGATATTGCGGCCGCGATAGCGGATTTCCAGGGTTTCGCGGTTGTAGCGCTTGCCATGGCAGACGTCGCAGGGCACGTACATGTCCGGCAGGAAGTGCATTTCGACCTTGACCACGCCGTCGCCCTGGCAGGCCTCGCAGCGGCCGCCTTTCACGTTGAAGCTGAAGCGGCCCGGATCGTAGCCGCGGGTGCGCGCTTCCGGCACGCCGGCGAAAAGTTCGCGGATGGGCGTGAACAGCCCGGTGTAGGTGGCCGGATTGCTGCGCGGCGTGCGGCCGATGGGGCTCTGGTCCACGCTGATGATCTTGTCGAAATTCTCCAGCCCCTGCATGGATGCGTAGGGGGCGGGTTCGCTTTGCGCGTGGTGCAGCTGGCGCGACACGGCGACCGCCAGCGTGTCGTTGATGAGCGTGGATTTGCCCGAGCCGGACACGCCCGTCACGCAGACCAGGCGGCCTGCCGGAAGGCGCAGTTCCACATTCTTCAGGTTGTTGCCGCTGGCGCCGGTCAGGGTCAGCCAGGGCAGCTCGTCAGTGACGGGGCGGCGTGCGGGAATGGCGATGGCTCGGGCGCCGCTCAGGTACTGGCCGGTAAGCGAGTTCGGGTCCCGCTGAACCGTTTCGGGATCGCCCTGGGCGACGACTTCGCCGCCGTGTTCGCCCGCGCCGGGGCCCATGTCCACCACCCAATCGGCCATGCGGATCATGTCTTCGTCGTGCTCGACGACGATGACGCTGTTGCCCAGATCCCGCAGGTGCTGCAGGGTGCCGATCAGGCGGTCGTTGTCACGCTGGTGCAGGCCGATGGAGGGTTCGTCCAGCACGTACATCACGCCCGTCAGGCCCGATCCGATCTGGCTGGCCAGACGGATGCGCTGCGCCTCGCCGCCGGAGATGGTGTCCGCGCTGCGGTCCAGCGACAGATAGTTCAGGCCGACGTTGTTCAGGAAACTCAGGCGCGCTTCGATTTCGCGCACGATGCGTTGCGCGATTTCCTGTTTGGCGCCGGTCAGGTTCAGATTGCGGAACCAGTCCAGACAGCTCGACAGCGGCATGGACTCGACTTCATAGATGGCCTGGCCGTGGCGTTCGCCGCCGCGCGGGTCATGGCCGATCAGCACGTTGCGCGCTTCGGGGCGCAGGCGCGAGCCGGCGCAGTCCGGGCAGGTCTTGATGTTGCGGTACTTGCCCAGTTCTTCGCGCACGGTCGCCGAGTCCGTTTCGCGCCAGCGGCGCTCCAGGTTCGGAATGACGCCTTCGAACGTGTGGCGCTTGACGGTGCTGCGGCCCTTTTCATTCAGGTAGAGGAACGAGATTTCTTCTTCGCCGGAGCCGTACAACACCTTGTCGCGCAGGGCTTCGGGCAGGTCTTCGAAGGGCGCCTCGATGTCGAACTCATAATGCGCGGCCAGGCTGGCAAGCAGCGAGTGGGTAAATGCATTGCGGCGATCCCAGCCGCGGATCGCGCCTGCCGCGAGGCTGAGTTCCGGAAATGCGACGACCCGCTTCGGGTCGAAGAAGCCCACCTGGCCGATGCCGTCGCAACTGGGGCAGGCGCCCATGGGGTTGTTGAAGCTGAACAGCCGCGGCTCCAGTTCGGGCAGGCTGTGGCTGCATACGGGGCAGGCATAGCGGCTGGAGAAGACCTGTTCGCGCTCGCTGTCCATGTCCAGCGCCAGCGCGCGGCCCTCGGCAAGTTGCAGCGCGGTCTCGAAGCTCTCGGCAAGGCGCTGTTTGCTTTCGGGCTTGATGCGCAGCCGGTCGATCACGACGTCGATATCGTGCTTTTCGGTTTTCTTCAACGGGGCCATGCCGTCGATTTCCACCAGTTGCCCGTCGACGCGCAGGCGCACGTAGCCCTGCGCCTGCAGGCTGGCGCATTCGTCCTCGAAGCTGCCTTTCTTGCCGCGCGCGATCGGCGCCAGCACCGCCAGGCGTGTTTCGGGCGTCCAGCCCAGCACCGCGTCGACCATCTGGCTGACGCTCTGCGCCTGCAGCGGCAGGCCGTGGTCGGGGCAATAGGGCGTGCCGACCCGCGCGTACAGCAGGCGCAGGTAATCGTGGATTTCAGTAATGGTGCCGACAGTGGAGCGGGGATTGTGCCCCGCCGCCTTCTGCTCGATCGAGATGGCCGGAGACAGGCCCTCGATCAGGTCCACGTCCGGCTTGTCCATCAGTTGCAGAAATTGCCGGGCGTAGGCGGAAAGGCTCTCCACGTAACGTCGTTGGCCCTCCGCGTACAGCGTGTCGAACGCCAGCGAGGACTTGCCCGAGCCGGACAAGCCGGTGACGACCACCAGTTTGTGGCGCGGCAGGTCCAGCGAGACGTTCTTGAGGTTGTGGGTGCGGGCACCCCGAATGCGTATCGCTTCCATCGGGCTCTTTTAAACGGTTTCAAAGGCCAACTTGGTACTATAGCGCGCCGATACCTCTCGCGTTCAAGGCCGTCCTTCGGGTTGGACGGGCCCGAGGCCGGCGCCGCACCGCCAGATCAGACCGTGAGCGTATGACATGCACGCATGCGCACCACCTTTGTCATTGTTGAAATTTCCGCATGCCGGCAGATAAAAAACTGAAATTGACGCCTTCCGAGCGCCGCGCCAGCGTGGCGCTGGCCGGTCTGTTCGCCGCGCGGATGCTGGGGCTGTTCCTGTTGCTGCCCGTGTTCGCCGTGGCTGCCAGCGGCATGCCGGGCGGAGATGATCCGGCTCGCGTGGGTCTGGCGCTGGGCATGTATGGCCTGACCCAGGCCTTCATGCAGATTCCCTTTGGCCTGGCTTCGGACCGCTGGGGGCGCCGCCCGGTCGTGCTTTTCGGCCTGTTGCTGTTCGTGGCGGGCAGCGTGGTCTGTGCGCAGGCGACCGACGTCTACTGGATCACGATCGGCCGGGCCATTCAGGGCGCCGGCGCCATTTCCGCCGCCGTGACCGCCTGGTTGGCGGACGCCACCCGCGACGAGGTGCGCACCCGCGCCATGGCCATGGTGGGCGGGTCGATCGGCCTGTCGTTCGCCGTGTCGCTGGTTCTGTCGCCCGTGCTGGTGGGATGGTGGGGGCTGTCGGGCCTGTTCTGGACCATCGCCTGCCTGGGCGTGATCTGCCTGGGCGTGGCGCGCTGGGTGGTGCCCGTGGTGCCGCGCACGCAGGCGCGCACGATGCAGGCCGCCAAGCCCCGCGAAGTGCTGACCCATCGTGACCTGCTGCGCCTGAACTTCGGCGTTTTCGTATTGCATCTGATCCAGGTGTCGCTGTTTGTCGTGGTGCCGGCCCTGCTGGCGAAGGTCGGCGGCCTGGATGCGCGCGAACTCTGGAAGGTCTATCTGCCGGTGATCCTGGTGTCGTTCGTGCTGATGGTGCCGGTGGTGTTCGTCGCGGAAAAGCGTCGCGCCCATCGCGGCGCCCTGCGCGCCGCGGTCGCCGGCCTGGTGCTCGTGTGCGCTTTGCTGCCGGCGGCCAGCCATGGCTTCTACACGTTGGCCATCGCGCTGACCGGGTTCTTCGTCGCGTTCAATGTGCTGGAGGCCTTGCAGCCTTCGCTGGTGTCCCGCGTGGCGCCGCAAGCCTACAAGGGGTTGGCGCTGGGTTTCTACAATACCGCGCAGGCCGCGGGGCTGTTCATGGGCGGTGCGCTGGGCGGCTGGCTGGCGGCGCATTCCGGCGCCAGCGCGGTGTTCTTCGCCGCGGCCATCCTGTCCGCCGTCTGGCTGGCAGTTACCTGGGCGCTTCGGCCGCTGGCCTGACCCGCGGGGGTGCGTCCCCGAGACCGGCCAGGAAATGCGCCGATCGCGGTGCCAACGGCCTCCAATAGCGCTGAAATCGTTTCGCGGGCTGGATGGCTTTGTCACTATTGGCGTTTGGCGCGGCGGCCGCTTTTCGTCGATAATACGTACCAACTTGGGCTTCACCGGTATCGCCGGTCATCGCTATGATGACCGGCGTGTTTCATGAAGCCGGTCTTCAACATCGCTTTTATGTTGTTGCCGGCGCGCTTGCGGCAATGCACAGGCGCAGGCTGTCAACAACAGAGGGACAACGGCATGGCATCGGTTAACAAAGTCATACTCGTGGGCAATCTGGGGCGCGACCCGGAAGTCCGCTACAGCCCCGAAGGGGCAGCAATCTGCAATATGTCCATCGCCACCACCTCGTCCTGGAAGGACAAGGCCAGCGGCGAGAAACGTGAAGAAACGGAATGGCACCGCGTCGTCATGTACAACCGCCTGGCTGAAATCGCCGGCGAATACCTGAAAAAGGGCCGCTCGGTCTACATCGAAGGCCGGCTGAAGACGCGCAAGTGGCAAGACAAGGACACCGGTGCCGACCGCTACAGCACCGAAGTCGTCGCTGACCAGATGCAGATGCTGGGCGGCCGTGAAGACGGCGGCGGCGGCGGTGCAAGCTACGGTGGCGGCGGCGGCTACGACGACGCGCCTTCGCGTCCGCAGCAGCAGCGCGCCCCGGCCCAGCGCCCGGCGCCCCAGCAGCGCCCGGCTCCCGCGGCGGCTCCGGCCAGCAGCGGCGCCAACTTGGCGGACATGGACGACGACATCCCGTTCTGACGGGCATCCAAGCGGACGTTACGCACGACGCCCCGGCATTCCACAAGGAATGCCGGGGTTTTCTTTTGGGGGGCGCCAAGGCGCCGGGTTGAGCGCGCCTTATGCGCTTTGCGGCGCCGGTGTGCTCGACGGCGGCTGGAAGGCCTCGACCAGAAAATCGATGAAGGCACGCACCCTGGCCGTTTGATTGCGGCGTTGCGGGTAATACACGAACAGATCGGCCGACGGCAGCGTGAACTCGGGCAATACCACCCGCAGTCTGCCGCTTTCCAGGTATTTGGCCAGGTCCCACTCGGAACGAACAAGGATCCCGTGGCCGTCCAGGGCCCATCCCAGCACGATATCGCCGTCGTTGCTCGACAGGCCGCCTTCAACCTTCACCACCTCGGCGTGGCCAGCGCGCATGAACCGCCACACGCCGTGCGCTTCGTCGTTCTGCCGATGGATGATGCAGCGGTGATGCGCCAAATCGGCCAGCGTGGCCGGCGTTCCGGAGTGCTTCAGGTAAAGGGGGGAGGCGCACAGGAAGCGGCGGTTGGTCATGACGCGCCGGGCGCTCAGGCGCTTGTCGGGCAGTTCCCCAAAACGAATGGCCAGATCGAATCCGCCGTCCACCAGATCCACGGGCCGGTCGGTGACTTCCAGCTCGACTTGGACCTGTGGATAACGCTTCGCGAATTCGGACACGAGCGGCGCGATGGAGGTGCGGCCAAAGCCCAACGTGGCGTTGATGCGGATCAGTCCGCGCGGCGCTGCGCCGCTGCTGGACACCACGCTCTCCATCTCGCGCAGGTCGGCAAGAATCCGTGTCGCGTACGCCAGGTAGGTTTCGCCCTCGTTGGTGAGGCTGATGCTGCGCGTCGTGCGGTTGACCAGCCGCACGCCCAGGCGGCGCTCCATGAGCGCCAGGCGCTTGGTCGCCGCGGGAGGCGTCAGGTCAAGCTGGCGGGCGGCGGCGGACAGGCTGCCTAGGCGGGCGACCAGGACAAAGAACTGCAGTTCGGAGGCCAGGTCAGCTTTCACCGAAAGTAAATAATCAAATGAACATGAGTCAATTCTAGGGCAAGCCTGCCCCACTACGCTAACGGTTCACATCGCCGCCCCAAAGGAGACACGCTATGAGAATCGTCGAAATCCGTGAGCAGACGCTCCCCATCAGTTCGCCCATCCGCAACGCCTATATCGACTTCAGCAAGATGACGCTGAGCCTGGTCGCCGTGATCACCGATGTGATCCGGGACGGCAAGCCGGTCGTCGGCTACGGCTTCAATTCGAATGGGCGCTATGGTCAGGGCACGCTGATGCGCGAGCGGTTCATCCCGCGTGTCATGGAGGCCGAGCCGGACGCGCTCGTCGACGCTACCGGCCGCAATCTGGATCCCCACAAGATCTGGGACACGATGTTCAAGAACGAAAAGCCGGGCGGGCATGGGGAACGCTCGGTGGCGATCGGCACGATCGACATGGCCGTATGGGACGCGGTGGCTAAGATCGACGGCAAGCCGCTGTTCCAACTGCTGGCCGACCGCTACGGCAATGGCAAGGCGGATCGCCGCGTGTTCGTCTACGCGGCCGGCGGCTACTACTATCCCGGCCAGGACCACGCCAAGCTCAAGGACGAAATGCGCAGCTACCTCGACCGCGGCTACACGGTGGTGAAGAAGAAGATCGGGGGCGGCACGCTGGACGAGGACCTGCGGCGTATCGATTCGGTCCTGAGCATTCTGCAGGATGGCCAGAAGCTGGCCGTCGATGCCAACGGCCGCTTCGACCTGGATACGGCCATCGCCTACGCCAAGGCGCTTTCCCAATACGACCTGTTCTGGTACGAGGAGCCGGGCGATCCGCTGGACTTCGAACTGCAGGCGGCGCTGCGCAACTACTACGGCAAGCCCATGGCCACGGGCGAGAATCTGTTCTCCATGCAGGACGCGCGCAATCTGATCCGCTACGCAGGCATGCGTCCCGACCGCGATTATCTGCAGTTCGATTGTGCGCTCAGCTATGGCCTGGTGGAGTACCTGCGCACCTTGGATATGCTCAGGCAACATGGCTGGTCGGCCGCCCGTTGCGTGCCGCACGGCGGGCATCAGATGTCGCTCAATATCGCGGCGGGTCTGGGCCTGGGAGGCAACGAGAGCTACCCGGACCTGTTTCAGCCGTTCGGCGGTTTTCCCGATGGCGTCAAGGTTGAAGGGGGCTATGTCACGATGCCTGAACTGCCGGGCATCGGCTTCGAGGGCAAGGCGGACCTTTACTCGGTGATGCGAGCGCTATCGGCCTGATCCGCGCCCGCTGGCGATCCCAGACGCAGGTACGCAGGCTGGGATCGCGCCGGGCGTTCGAGAAGGATAAGAAGGCACCATGAAATAAATTGTTTCACATTAAGCGCTTGCGCTATCTATCTAGTAGTAGGTAAGATTCATCCATCGACGCAGCGAACCCAACAAGCCGCCGCAGCCGAAACCAGAAATACAGTGGCATCGCCTTTTTATTTACCTTCATATCTACCTACAAGTAGATAGTTTATCGAAACCTCATCGCTTTTACTTAGTTACTCGGAGATCAACCATGAAGACCCTCGTATCCGCCCTGATTCTTTCCGCCTCTTTCATCGGCGCCGCCCAAGCCGGCGAACTGGACTATCCGCCCGCCCTGAATACGCAAAGCACGGTAACCCGCGCCCAAGTACAGCAAGAGTTGGCAGCCGCCCGCGCCAACGGTGAACTGGTGTCTGGCGAAGAAGGCTACGCCGCCACCGCATTTGCCCACGCTGGCAACAAGACCCGCGCACAGGTTCAGCAGGAACTGGCTATCGCCCGCGGCCAAGGCCTGACCGAAGGCGGTGAACTGGACTACCCGCCTGTGCAAAGCTGAATTTTTGAACCGAAATCTATCTATAAGTAGATAGCCTTCAACCCATTTCCCTTTTTACCCAAGCATCTGATCCTTTCTGGAGATCAACCATGAAGACCCTCGTATCCGCCCTGATTCTTTCCGCCTCGTTCATCGGCGCCGCTCAAGCCGGCGAACTGGACTACCCGCCCCCCTTGAATACGCAAAGCACGGTGACCCGCGCCCAAGTGCAGCAAGAACTGGCGGCCGCTCGCGCCAACGGTGAGCTGGTGTCCGGCGAAGAAGGCTATGCCTCGACCGCGTTTGCCCAAGCCGGCGACAAGACCCGTGCGCAGGTTCGGGAGGAACTGGCGGCAGCCCGCAGCCAAGGCCTGACCGAAGGCGGCGAACTGGATTATCCGCCTGTGCAAGGCTGAGCTGATGCCGGCAATGCGTGCCCCCGGGGGGCGGGAGTTTTCCCGGCCGGGGGCCGCACCCAGTTTTGGGCCATCTCAGGGACTACCCCCAGAGCGCGGCCGATGACGAACCGACCTATTAGTAGGTAATATTCAGCCATGGACACCCCAACTTCCAACACCACACGCGAACTGCTTCTGGCGCATGCCGAGAAGCTGATCCGCACGCGCGGATGCAATGGCTTTAGCTACCGCGACCTGGCTGAGCATGTGGGCGTGAAGACGTCCAGCATCCACTATTACTTTCCGGGCAAGGACGACCTGCTGTATGAAGCGGTCGAAGCCTACAGCACGCGCGCGCTGGGCGCCGTACGCGCGATCGATACCGCGCAGCCGGCTCAGGCGCAGCTTGAACAATATCTGTCGATGATGGAGTCGCACGCCTGCGGGTCCAGCGAGCTCTGTCTGGGCGGCATGCTGGCCGCCGACATCATGAGCTTGTCCGATCGCGTGCGTGGCGCGTTGCAGGGTTTTTTCCGCGCGCATGAAGCGTGGCTTGCGCGCGTGCTTGCCGAAGGCGTTGAACAAGGCACCCTGAAGTTTTCCGGCACGCCGGAAGCGGCCGGCAGGGCCGTGTTCGCCACCGTGCAGGGTTGCCTGCTGGTGTCCAGGCTGTTTCAGCAGCCTCCGGCCTTGTGCGAGGCCATCAGCGCGCTCTATGTCGGGTGCGAAGGCAAGACCGCGCACGCCGGCTGACCTCGGCGCGGGCCATCCAAAGCCGCAATACATCACGGCCGCCTTGCTCAAGCAGGCGGCCGTTGTCATTGCGGGCGGGGATCGCGCCCGCGATGTTTCAGCTCAGCGCGCGCGCCATGTCCACGCTGGTGCGCTCCTGCACGCCGAGATCCCGCATGCGTTGCAGGAAGGTGGCTTGCGCATCGGCAAAGCCCACGACAGGACTCATGCAGTCGGTCAACAGCACGATGCGAGACAGGTTGCCGCCCGGCAGGTGCTCGGCCATGTGTTCGAGCGTGGCCTTGACGCAGTGGCTGCCGGCCTCGCCCCCGACCAGGATGAGTTCGGCCCGGTCCAGCGAATCGAGCAGATTGCGGTTCAACTGGCTGCGCGGATCGTCGGCGTCGGGCACCTCGGCCATCAGCGCGCTGTAGTGTTCGGTCCAGGGATTGGCGCCTTTGGGCACTTTGCGGACGATGAACTGGCGATCGTCTTCCCAACGGCTGTATGCCGCCCGCAGGTCGGCGTGCACGTTGTGCCCCCAGGTGCCGATCTCGCAATGCACGGGCCACACCATCAAGGTATAGCGGCCGCGGGCCTCGAGTTCGTCCAGATAGGAAAGCGTTCGCGGCAGGTCGTCGTCATGCCTGGGCAGGAATTCGCCCGCGCGTAGCTGCGCCGCGGTGATGGGCGTAAATGGCGCTACCGGGTCGCCATTGCCAGCGCGCCAGAAGGTCGGGTGTGCAATGTCCAGACGATGGTGCGAGTCCAGGGTGACCGTGATGGACGTCAGCGCATGCGCGGTGGCATCGATGAATCGCGCCAGCCGCAGCATGTCGGCGTGCGCGCCGGGGACGGGCAGCGCGGGCTGGATGGCGCGCCCGGTCAGCGGATCCGGCGGAAGGTAGGCCTCGGGCAGATCGCAGAAGTCATTTTGCGGGTCGACGATCAGCAGATGAATGGAACGCGGCATGGCGAAACTGAAGAGGGTGAAGTTCGGAATATAGACCGGGATGGCGCCGGATCACCAGTGCGCGAGCAAGGACTCTTCAAGTGCGCGCCGGCCTTAGAAGAGCACGAGATGCTCGGCGCGGTCGGGCAGTTGGCGCAGCAGCGCGCGCCAGTGACGCCAGACAATTGCCGATGCGCCGATGGCGCCGACTGGAATAAGAAGCCACATGGCTTGCTCCTGAAAATATTCGCACGACTGTGCGAAATTAGCTCGAAGAAACGCCGGCCTCGAGCCGGCGACGGGCGACTACTCGATGTACTTGAAACTGCGATACGTGGAAATCAGGCGTTCATAAGCGGCCTTCACGCGTTCGTGCGCCTTTGGATCGCGCAGGAAGCGAGCGTCGTGCATCAGGCCGATCATCAAGCTGTAGACCTCGAATACGAGCTGTTCGGCGTCGGTGTCCGGCCGCAGATGGCCGGCCTCCAGAGCCTGAGTCACCGTCCGCACCATGGCGGCGCGCCAACGCCTGAGGTTGTGTTCAAGCACGGCGCGCAGGGGGGATTCGACGTCGTCGTATTCGAAGGCGCCGGCCACATAGATGCAGCCCGTCAGCCGCTCGACGTTGCTGGCACGGTCTATCCATAGGGACACCAGTGCGTTCAGGCGCGGCAGCCCGCGCGGATAAGCCATCGCCGGGGTGAACACGGCGGCGACGAAGCGGCGGTCGTACTCGTCCAGTACGGCCTGCTGCAGGGCTTCCAGGGATCCCACGCGCGAGAAAACACCGCTCTTGCTGATGCCCAGGTGCTTGGCAACCTGGCCTAGCGAAAGACTTTCCATGCCTTGCGCGGCGGCCATGTCCAGGGCCGCGTCCACGATGGACGCGAACGTCAGTTCGCTTTTCTCGGTTTTGGCTGTCATGGCGTCAATTTAGCACGGTCGTGCGAAATTCGGGCAAATTTATTCAATCGCTTCGCGGCACCCGTTTGGGGCACAAAAAAACCGGACAGCCTGCGCTGTCCGGCCGGGTGTGGCTGGGGGCGGACTCAGGCTTGCGCGGCCTTGAATTCCAGACGGTACTTGTGCAACAGGGGCTCGGTGTAGCCGTTGGGCTGCGTCAGGCCTTCGAACACCAGCGCGCACGCTGCCTTGAAGGCCAGCGAGGTATCGAAATGACCGGCCATCGGCTGGTAGAGCGCGTCGCCGGCATTCTGGCCGTCGACGACCTTGGCCATGCGCTTGAACGTTTCCGTGACCTGATCGCGGTTGGTGATGCCATGGCGCAGCCAGTTGGCGATGTGCTGGCTGGAGATGCGCAGCGTGGCACGGTCTTCCATCAGGCCCACGTCGTGGATGTCGGGCACCTTGGAGCAGCCCACGCCCTGGTCGATCCAGCGCACCACATAACCCAGGATGCCCTGCACGTTGTTGTCCAGTTCCTGCTGGATATCGGCCGCGGACCACTTGGAGGGATCGCCGACCGGAACGGTCAGCAGGCCGCCCAGCAGGTCGTCCCGCACGGCATCCAGCTTGGTACGTTCGAGCTCTTGCTGGACCGCCTGCACGTCGACCTGATGGTAGTGGAGCGCGTGCAGCGTCGCGGCCGTGGGCGAAGGGACCCAGGCGGTGTTGGCGCCGGCCTTGGGGTGCGCGATCTTCTGTTCCAGCATCGCCGCCATCAGGTCGGGCATGGCCCACATGCCCTTGCCGATCTGGGCGCGGCCGCGCAGGCCCGTGTCCAGACCGACCAGCACGTTGTTCCGCTCGTAGGCGGTGATCCAGGCGGTGGACTTCATGTCGCCCTTGCGCAGCATGGGACCGGCTTCCATGCTGGAATGCATTTCATCGCCGGTGCGGTCCAGGAAGCCCGTGTTGATGAAGGCCACGCGCGAGGCCGCCGCTTCGATGCACGCCTTCAGGTTGATGCTGGTGCGGCGCTCTTCGTCCATGATGCCCATTTTCAGGGTGTTGCGCGGCACCTTGAGCAGGTCTTCGACGCGGTCGAAGAGTTCGCTGGCGAATGCCGCCTCAGCCGGCCCGTGCATCTTGGGCTTCACGATGTAGACGGAACCCGTGCGCGAATTGAGCTTCGCGCTGCGGTCCTGCAGCGCGGCCAGGCTGGTGACGACCGCGTCCAGGATGCCTTCGGGGATTTCGCGGCCGTCGCGGTCCAGGATGGCCGGATTGGTCATCAGGTGGCCCACATTTCGCACGAACATGAGCGAACGGCCATGCAGCTTCAGCGGCGAGCCGTCTGGACGGGCGTATTCGCGGTCGGCGTTGAGCCTGCGGGTGAATGTCTTGCCGCCCTTGGTGACCTCTTCGGTCAGGTCGCCCTTCATCAGGCCCAGCCAGTTGCGGTAGATGAGAACCTTGTCTTCGGCATCGACGGCGGCGACGGAGTCCTCGCAGTCCATGATGGTGGTCAGCGCGGCTTCGACCACCACATCCTTGACGCCGGCGGCGTCGGTGGCGCCGATGGCGCTGGCGCGATCGATCTGGATTTCAAAGTGCAGGCCGTTGTTCTTCAGCAGGATCGCCGTGGGGGCGGCGGCGTCGCCCTGGTAGCCAGTGAACTGCGAGCCAAACTTCAGGCTGGTGACGCCGTTGGCCAGCGCGATGCGCAGTTGCCCGTCTTCGACGGTGTAGCCGCGGACATCGGCATGGGAACCCTGCGCCAGCGGGGCGGCGGTATCGAGAAAAGCCCGAGCGCGTGCGATGACGGCGGCGCCGCGATCCGGGTTGTAGCCCGTGCCGGTGTCGCCCGGCGTGGCGGGGATGGCGTCGGTGCCGTAGAGCGCGTCGTACAGGCTGCCCCAGCGCGCATTGGCGGCATTCAGGGCGTAGCGCGGGTTGGACATCGGCACCACGAGCTGGGGGCCGGCTTGCTGGGAGATCTCGGTGTCCACGTTGTCGGTAGTGGCGCGCACGGCGGCTGGCTGCGGCAGCAGGTAGCCGATGCCTTCCAGGAACTTGCGGTAGGCGGCCGGATCGGCGATGGGGCCGGGATTGGCGCGGTGCCAGGCGTCGAGTTCGGCTTGCAGGCGGTCTCGTTCGGCCAGCAGTGCGCGGTTCTTGGGCGCCAGATCGTTGACCAGGGCCGCAAAACCCTGCCAGAAGCTGTCGGCGTCAAGGTTGGTGCCGGGTAGCGCTTCCTGCTCGATGAATTGGTTGAGATTGGCCGCCACTTGCAGGCCGTGGTGCTGGATGCGTTGAGTCATGCGGGTCTCTAGCGGTAAGTAGGGCTGGCCGACGCCGGGCGCCGGGCGAATCTGTCCTGACATCATCGTTCGCGCATGCCGCAATGTCCATATCAAAACCGGCTGGTCATACCAGTTTGTTCGCGCAATGCCGGGCAGAACATGAATTTTTATGTTTTTATATCATCAGCTTACAGAGGCAAGGCCAGTCCGCCGGAATCGCATCGGCACTTGGTCATACCACTGACCCGGAGAACGCATGTACGCGGAAACAGAAGAAAAACCCCGTCAGGTGGCGGACGAAGTGGCCGAGCGGATCGAACGCCTGATCCTGGACGGCGTGCTCAAGGCCGGGCAGGCCCTGCCGTCCGAGCGGCGCCTGACTGAAAAACTGGGCGTGTCTCGCACGGCGCTGCGCGAAGGCCTGAAGCTCTTGCGGGCACGGGAAATCATCCATACCGCGCAGGGCAAGGGGTCTTATGTAGCGCATATCTCGAAGGTGGATGCGGGCCCGTTGATGCATCTGTTCAATTCGCAGCCGCGAACGCTGTACGACCTGCTGGAAGTGCGGTCGTTGCTGGAGGCCGAGTCGGCCCGGCTGGCGGCCATTCGTGGCACGGAGGCGGACTTCATCATGATCCGGCGCCGTTATGACGAGATGGTGGCCGCGCAGGGCGCGGCCACCGACACGGCGACGCACGCGCATCTGGACCACGCCTTCCATCTGGCGATCTGCGAGGCCTCGCACAATCCCGTGCTGGTGCATACGCTGCAATCGCTGACGGACCTGCTGCTGGGATCCGTCTTTGCCTGCGTGAACAACCTGTATCACCGCCAGCCGGAAAAGCGGCAGATCGACCGGCAGCACACGCGCCTGTACAACGCGGTCATCGGGCGCCAGCCCGAGCAGGCGCGCAAGGCCGCGGCCGATCATGTGGACAGTGTGCGCCAGAGCCTGTCGGATATCGAACAGGAAGAACAGCGCCTGGTGCGCGCAACGCTGCGCCTGGAAGGCTGGACGTAGCGCGGCGCGCAGCGGGCGCGGCGGCTGGCCTAGCGGTCCGCCATGGCGCCGCCTGCAAGCGCAAGCGCCAGCGGCTTGCCGGCATAGATCCGGCCGAAGCGGTTGTTGAGCAGGGCGTCCAGGCCGATGGCCTCCTGGCCCACGAAACCCCGCTGCGGCAAAGCGCCCTGCGCCACCAGGTCCAGCGCGGCGCAGATGCCCGCGGCGGTGGATAACTGGATGGCGCTCAGGCGGTGGCCATCGACCTCGGCGCCGAAGACGCGGATCGGATAGGACTCTTCTTCCAGGCGGCCGTGACGGTAGCCCGATGCCGAGGCCTGAATGACGATCACGTCCTGTTCGGTGGTGGGGATGGCCGATTCGAAAATGTCTTTGAGCAGGTCGCGGCGGTCGCGCAGGCGCAGGTCGTTGAGCAGCAGCTTCATGATGTTGCAATGGCCGGGATAGCGCACCGATTTGTAGTCGACATTGCGCGCGCGGCCGAGCAGGGTGGCGGGCAGCGTGCCCAGCCCGCCCGAGGTATTGAAGGCCTCGTACTCCACGCCGTCCAGCGCGAACGTTTCATAGCCTTCAAGCGCGGGCACGCTGGTGAGCTGCCCGTCGACGATGGCTTCGCAGGGGTTGCAGTATTCGTTGATCAGCCCCTCGGTGCTCCAGGTCAGGTTGTAGCGCAGGCTGTTGGACGGATAACGCGGCAGGGCGCCCACGCGCATGCGCAAATCCAGCAGGGTGTCGAAGCGGCCCGCGAGCGCATTGCCGACGATGCCGATGAAGCCGGGCGCCAGACCGCACTGCGGCATCAGCACGCTGGAGGCATCCGCAGCCAGCGCCTGGATGGCATGGGTGCTGGCCACGTCCTCGGTCAGGTCGAAATAATGCACGCCCGCTTTCGCGCACAAGCCCGCGACCGCGGTGGCGCGATGGAACGGCAGCGCGTTGACCACGGCATAGGCGCCTTCGATGCAGCGCGCCACGGATGCGTCGTCACTGATCTGGCGCGTCTCGCATCCCAGGCCGGCCAGAACGGCCAGGCGGCCGGCATCCTGGTCGGCAACCAGCACGGAGTAATCGCCGCTGCGTTCCAGCATCAACGCGATGGCGAAGCCGATTTTTCCGGCGCCCAGCAGAACGATGGTCTTGGTGCTCGTGGACATGGTGCTGCTCCTGCATATGAGAGGGAGGGGGAGTGGCCTCATCCTATGCGGGAGCGCTGTCGATTTGTAGATCTGAAATTGTCGTAACGGCTGAAGTTAACGTCGTTATGACTTAATTAGATGTCGAAATGTCAAAAACAAAGCCCCTCGGCTTGTGGCCGAAGGGCTTTGCGATGGGGCTGATCGGCCTGTGCGGCCCGGGGGATCAGCTACCCATGGGGGGATAGTCCATGTTGCCGAAGGTCACGAGACCTTCTGCCTTGGCTTGCGCCAGTTGGGACTGGACCTGGGCGCGAGTCAGCGAGGTGGCGGTTTCGGCGGCGGCGACGGGCGGGTAGTCCAGATTGCCGAAGGTGACTTCGCCGGCGTTCTTGGCCTGGGCCAGTTCAGCCTGCACTTGTTGCGACGTCAGGCTGGACGTCTGGGCGATGGCGGCGGGGTAGCCTTCTTCACCGAACGTGTATTGGCCCGAGGCCTTGGCTTGCTGCAGTTCGGCTTGAACCTGCGCGCGCGTCGGGCCTTGGTCGGCTTCGGCGGCTTGAGCGCCGGCAGCCAGAACGGACATGGACAGCATCAAAGCGGTAGCAAGGGTTTTCATGGCAGACCTCCGGTGTCTTGTGAGCTTGGGAGCCGAACCTCTGGCGTCATTGCGGGGGGTTCGCTTGCTGTGTCCCGATGAGATGCATTCTGTGCTTAAACAAACCAGGGATAAACCCTGATTCTCTGAAAACATCTTTCCAAAATCTACGCTAATCCCTATTCGTTTCGCCAAATGGCACCATGGATGGTGATATTTCTATTTGATGACGCAATAGATAGCGGTTTGGCGGACAGGCCAAGCTTGGGCTGACGGGGAGGGGGCGGAGATGCGCAGCCCCGCGGGGCTGGCTGATGGGGAAGGGATCGCGACACGCCGGCAGTCCGAGCGAGAGGGCTCGGGCCGGGGCGGGAAACGGCTAGCGGTTCAGATCAAGCAGCGACGCGTCGTACTCCGCCTGGGCTTCGTCCAGCTTGCGTTGCGCCTTGTCGATCTTGTCCTGTTTGCCCTTGGCGCGGGCTTCCTTCAGTTCCTGCTGGCGCTCGGACACCTTGGATTGCTTTTCCCGCACGTCGGCTTCCCGTTGGGACTGCAGGCGGCCGTCGGTGCAATTCGCCTTTGCCTCGGCAAGCGCTTTGCGCAGGCCGGCCTCGCGGCGGGAGTTGTTCTGCGCCTGGGCTGCGGCGATGTCGTTTTCGATCTGGCAGAACTTGGCGGCGCAGCCGCGTTGCGCGGAGCAGTCGGTCGCGGCCTGCGCCGGCAACACGCCGAGCAACGCGCACGCGGCGGCAGCGGCGGTCAGGGATTTGATCAACAAGGGCATGCGGCGTCTCCGGAGCAAGTGGCGGGAAGCACATGATGGCCCGAGCCGGCGTCGCCCGCAATGCGCCTTGCTAATGCAGGGTAATCGGCATCTCAACGAATCAGCGTGCCGGCCAGCGCCGCGGCGACCAGCAGGGCGCCCAGCCACAGGTTGGCGCGAAACAGCATGAAGTTGCGGTCGGGCCGCTGGATGTCGAATACCTTGAGCTGCCATGCCAGATGCACCGCGACGGCGGCGATGCCCACCTGATAGGCCCACGAAAGGCCCATCGCATGGCCGCCCCAGGCCCACAGCAGGACGGTGCCGATATAGAAGCCGCCGATCCAGAGTTTGCCGCGGTCGCCGAAACGCATGGCGGTGGAATGCAGCCCGAGGCTGCGGTCGTCGCGCACGTCCACGTAGGCGTAGATGCTGTCGTAGCCCACCTGCCAGAGCACGGCGCCCAGCCACATGGCGATGGCGGCCAAGGGCACATGATTCTGGGTGTCGGACCAGGCCATGAGCATGCCCCAGTTGAAGCAGATGCCCAGTACCACTTGCGGCCAGTAGGTGACGCGCTTGCACAGCGGGTAGATGAAGACAAAGGGCAGCACGGCGAGCGCCAGCCAGCGGCTCATTTCATTCAGGAAGAACAGCAGCGATCCGCAGACGAGCAACTGGCCGATCAGGAACCACACGGCGTTCTTCATCGAAAGCTGGCCGCTGGTCAGAGGACGGAAGCGGGTGCGTTCGACGTGCTTGTCGAAGTCGCGGTCGCACATGTCGTTGACTGTGCAGCCGATGCCGCGCATCAGCAGCGCGCCCAGCGAAAACACGATCAGCCGTTGGATGTCGGGCAGGCCGCCCGCGGTCTGGACCAGCGCGGCGATGGCCGGCAGCAAGGTCAGCCAGGTGCCGATGGGGCGATCCAGCCGGCACAGGCGGGCGTAGGGCCTCCAGGATTTGGGAAGCCAGCGCTCGACCCAGTCGGTGAAGACGATGTCGCTGAGGTCGACGGGAGGTTGTTGCGAGGCGTTCACTGTGACGGTCGAAAATGTTCAGGAAAGCCGACAGCATAAAACAACGGCCGGGCATCGCGCCCGGCCGCTACTTGAACACGCCACTGCGCATCCGGGGCCACCGTCCGATAGGCCGCCACCGGGGCGCCGCAGGCGCTGCGGGGGCGGGCTTACCCTTCGGCCTTGAGCAACTTGCCCAAGATGGCGATACCGGTGCGGATCTTGTCTTCCGGCACGGTGGCGAAGCTGAGGCGCAGTGTATTTTTCTTGCCGGCGCCGCTGTAGAAGGGGGCGCCAGGCACGAAGGCCACGTTCTGCGCGATGGCCTTTTCCAGCAGCTTGGTGCTGTCGATGTGCTCGGGCAAGGTCAGCCAGATGAACATGCCGCCTTCCGGCTTGGTCCAAGTGACCGTGGCCGGGAATTCCCGCGTGATCGCTTCCAGCATGCAGCTACCCTGCGCGCGGTAGATCTCGCGCACGTTGGGCAGGTGCTCCGCCAGGAAACCGTCCTTGACGATTTCGTACACGGCCATCTGGGTCAGCGTGGGCGTGTGCAGGTCGGTGGCCTGCTTGGCCTGGACCAGCTTGTTGATGAGGGCGCGCCCGCCGGCGATGTAGCCCAGGCGCAGGCCGGGGGCCAGCACCTTCGAAAACGTGCCCAGGCGCACGACATTGGCGCCGTATTCGGCGGCCAGCGCGATCAGACCCGGCTGCGGCTCGCCCGCGTAGCGCAGTTCGCCGTAGGGATCGTCTTCGATGATGGTCAGGTTCAGTTCCGCGGCGCGCTTGACCAGCGCGATGCGGCGCTCCAGGTTGAGCGTGCGGCCCGTGGGATTCTGGAAGTTGGGCAGGGCGTACAGGAAGCGCGCGCCATCGGCCAGTTCGGGGGTGATGGCTTCGGGGATCAGACCGCCTTCATCGGTGGGCACCGGCACGAACTTGGGCTGGTACAGGCTGAACGATTGCAGCGCGCCCAGGTAGCTGGGGTCTTCGACGAGCACCTTGCTGTCCTTGTCGATCAGCACCTTGCCCAGCAGGTCCAGCGCCTGCTGCGAGCCCGACACGATCAGGATCTGGTCGGCGGCGACATTGGCGCCGGCGGCGTTGAGGTCGTCGGCAACCCATTGGCGCAGCGGGGCGTAGCCTTCGGTCGGGCCGTATTGCAGGGCCGCGCGGCCGTTGGTGGCCAATACCTTGTCGAATGCCGCACGCACCACTTCTACCGGGAAGCCGCCGGGCGCAGGCAGGCCGCCCGCGAACGAAATGACTTCGGGGCGCTCGGTTACCTTGAGGATCTCGCGGATGGCGGAGCTGGTGAGTTGCTGGGCGCGTTCCGAGAAGGAAAACGCAGGTTCGAAAGGCTTGTCCATGGATTGCTTCTTGATCAAGAAGGGTGGGAGGGGTGAGGCGTTCGTCAAAAAAGTATTGTCCCACACGGTAACAGCCCGGCCCCTTTAACGTGCGAAGCCCCTAAAATCACCTGCATCGATAACCGCCAGTACAGTTACATTTTCCCTATGTTCGAAGCCGCTCCGATCGTCGCCGACTCCAAGGCCGCCCTGTATGCCGAACTGGCCGTCCAGGCCCGGGCGCTGCTGGAAGGCGAGCCCGACCGCATCGCCAACGCCGCCAACCTGAGCGCGCTGGCTTACAACGCGCTGCCCGACCTGAACTGGGCGGGCTTCTATCTGTTCGACGGCAACGAGCTGGTGCTGGGCCCCTTCCAGGGCAAGCCCGCGTGCGTGCGCATTCCGCTGAACCGCGGTGTGTGCGGGGCCGCCGCCAGCCAGCGCCAGACGCAATTGGTTCCGGACGTGCATGCGTTTCCCGGCCATATCGCCTGCGACGCCGCCTCGCGTTCCGAAATCGTCGTGCCGCTGGTGCATCGGGGTGAGCTGATCGGCGTATGGGATGTGGACAGTCCCGTGCCGGACCGGTTCGACGAAGACGACCGCAAAGGCATGGAAGCCCTGTGCGCGGTGTTCCTCGCCACCCTGGGCTGATCCGCCCGCGCCACCGTTGACAGGGCAGCGGACGCCCGGTAGATTTCTGCATCCGCTGCTCGACGCGCCCATCTCATTCATGATTTCTCAGGCCATCCCGTCCGCTTCCCGCAACCGCGCCCTGTGCGTGGTGCTGGCTGCCGCCGGCCTGAAATCCAAAAAACAGCCGCTCATCTGACCGGAGCATGCTGTTCCGTCAGATGGGCGACGGAACAGCGGCCTTCTGGCGGCGCTTTCGCGCCTCCGCGCGCACCTCTGGTATCCCGAGCACTTCTGTACGGTCCCCCCACGGTCCATACGTAAGGAGTGTTCGCATGCAATCACATCAATCTCTGTTCCAGGGCGTCTGGGTTCCCCTTGTCACGCCGTTTTCCGGCGGCGCCGTGGATGGCGGGGCCTTGCGCCGGCTTGTACACCACTATGCCGCGGCGGGCGTGGACGGGCTGGTCGTTTGCGGCAGCACCGGCGAGGCCGCGTCGCTGGATGACGCCGAACAGCTTGCGGTGCTGGACGCCGTACTGGCCGAGGCGGACGAGCTGCCCGTGATCATGGGCCTGGCGGGCAATCATCAAGGGCATGTGCTGCAACGCCTGTCGGCATTTGGAACCCGGCCGCTGGCGGGCATCCTGGCGCCCGCGCCGTATTACGTGCGCGCGGGGCAGGAGGGGGCCGCCGCCTATTTCCGCTGCCTGGCCGATGCCTCGGCCTTCCCGCTGGTGCTCTACGACATTCCCTACCGCACCGGCACGACGCTGGACACGGCGACTTTGCTGGCGCTGGCCACGCATCCGAACATCGCCGCGATCAAGGACTGTGGCGGGTCGCTGGAAAAGACGCTGGCGCTGATCACCGACGGGGCAATGGACGTGCTGGCTGGCGAAGACCTGCAATCGCTGTCCGTGCTTTGCCTGGGAGGCACCGGCATGATCGCCGCAGCCGCGCATATCCGGCCCGACCTGTTCGTGGCGATGCATCGCGCCGTGCTGGCGCAGGACCTGGCACTGGCCAGGACGCTGTTCCACGCGCTGGCGCCGGTGATACACCTGGCCTTCGCGGAACCCAATCCCGGACCGGTGAAGGCACAACTGGCGCGGCAGGGCCTGCTTTCCGAAGAACTGCGCCTGCCGATGCCGCTGGCAAGCGGGGGGCTCGCCACGCGCCTGGACGCGGCGGTAGCAACGCTGAACCGCCAGTTTCCCTGGCAGTAACCCGCAGCGATTCGCGGCCCGTGCGCTTTGTGGTGTTCGGATTCATTTGGTAGTAATTCGCTCACCGGGAAGCTGACGGATTGCTTATGATGCGGCCATTCTCGGGGTGAAACAAAACGTTCATGGGCCAAGCTTTTGAAGCCTTGTCCGCCTGGCAAGTCATGCTGGCGGGGCTGCTGTTCTTCGGCGGCATCTATCTGATCTTCGGCGCGGCCACCTGGCTGCTCACCCGGCACATCCTGCCGGCGATGGGCATCGGGCGCCCGCTGGATCCGCGGCCCTTGGCGCCTGGCCAGTTGCGCCGCGAATTCGCTCAATCCGGCCTGTCCGTGCTGTTGTTCGGCACGGGCATGATCTTTCCCTGGGGACTGCTGCAACTGGGGTGGGCGCATCTGGATCCGGATGCGAGCTGGCAGAAAATCACCGTGGAAATCCTGGTGCTGGTCGCGTGGAACGACGTGCACTTCTGGGTCAACCACCGCCTGCTGCACACCCGGCCGCTGCGCCGCTTTCACCTGCCGCACCACCGCTCTATCGTGACCACGCCGTTCTCCACGTACAGCTTTCATCCCATCGAAGCCCTGATGCTGGGCAATGTCATCATGCTGCCGATGGTGCTGCACGACTTCAGCTTCTGGTCGCTGGCGTCGGTGCCGCTGTTCAGCCTGTTCTTCAATTGCATCGGCCATGCCAATTACGACTTCTTTCCCAAGGTGTCGTATGCGCATTGGTTCGCCGCCAGCCGCCGGCACCACCTGCACCATGCCTGCTACAACGGCAACT
>RCUP01000149.1_pt1 | contig 68844 bp, 66 predicted proteins | sample 2166341 | NCBI WGS metagenome assembly RCUP01 (sample SAMN09932325, study PRJNA488358) | compost metagenome | isolation source: compost soil in succinonitrile-enriched | place: Germany: Experimental Botanical Garden | reverse complement strand
CCGGTGGAGGGTGAGCCGGTGGAGGGCGACCCCGCGGCAGGCGAACCGGTGGAAGGAGAACCGGTGGAAGGAGAACCGGTGGAAGGAGAACCGGTGGAAGGAGAGCCGGTGGAAGGATCGGCACCGGCCGAAGAAGACTCCCCCGAAACCGAAAATGGCGCACCGGGCGGAATTGCCCCGGACCCGCAGGCCGTTTCCGAGGCTGAAAACGCGTCGCAGGAGGATGCCGGCAGCGAGCGTATTGAGACTTTCCCGGTTGCGGAATTGTCTGTTTCGGAACACGATGCTCCCATAGCCCCGGTCGATAGCGTAGAATCCCCACTTTCGCGCGCAGAAGAAGGCGCGGATCCCGCAGGCGAATCCACCGTCCGGGAGCAAGCCGAAGGCTTGTCCGATACCCTGTCCGTGTCCGGTTTTCCCGACGACATGGCCAGCAACGACATTTCCGATATGGCCGCCGATGCCCCAGAGGCCGGTGCTGCAAAGGAAAGTGTCGAGAACGCAAAACACGCGGAACCGACCGACCCGATTGACAAGACCGATACCGTGGCGCCTGGCGCTGCCGGGCATGAGCCCGCCATCGGCCTTGGCGCGGCCGTTCAACCCGACCCCGATGCCGCTCTCGCGGAATCGCAAGAGGCCGGCACTGAGCGGCCCGAGTCCGGACGGGATTCGGCGTCCCCAGATGATGACGCGCCTGCTCCTGGCAGGCCTACCCAAGTTTGAAATTCGGAGCTGTCCCAGTGACAACGAATACAGCAATGCAGGACGACAATCCCCGTTCGGACGACACCGCTTCCAGCGGCCAGCCGGAATCCTCCGCCGCGCGTGAGCCGGCTGCCGAAGGCGAGGCTGGCGCGCGTGGGCGTGGCCGCAAGCTGAGGACGCCGTTCCGCCGCCGCCGTGGCGATGCCGCGGCCGAGCAGGCGCCGGCGGCCGAGGGGCAGCCTGCATCGGCCGCCGCGGCGCCGGTCGAGTCCGCGGATTCCCGGGGCGGCGAGCAGGAAGCCGAGCAGGCCTTGGCATACCTGGATACGACGGACCGCATGGAGCAGCGCCTGGGCAAGTACCTGAACAGCGAAGCTGTCATGCCCAAGCTGCACAAGGTGCTGGCGGACGCCGGCATCGGGTCGCGCCGCGAAATGGAAGAACTGATCGTTGCGGGCCGTGTGTCCGTCAACGGCGAGCCGGCTCATATCGGCCAGCGCGTGGGGCCCAATGACCAGGTTCGCGTCAATGGCAAGCCCATCATGCGGGTGAATACCAAGAAGCCGCCGCGCGTGATCCTGTATCACAAGCCCGCCGGCGAAATCGTCAGCCATGACGACCCGGGTGGCCGCGCCAGCGTCTTCGCGCGCCTGCCCAAGCTGCGCACCGGCAAGTGGCTGTCCGTTGGCCGTCTGGACCTGAACACCGAAGGCCTGCTGATTTTCACGACGTCCGGCGACATGGCCAACCGCATCATGCATCCGCGGTACGGCACTGAACGCGAGTACGCGGTCCGCGTGCTGGGCGAGATGGACGAGGCCCAGCGCCAGTCGCTCGTCGACGGCATCGAACTCGAAGATGGCTTGGCCGCGTTTGGCGCGCTGGACTACCTGGGCGGCGACGGCAGCAACCGCTGGTATCGCGTCACGCTGCAGGAAGGCCGCAATCGCGAGGTCCGGCGCATGTTCGAGGCCGTGGGCGTCACCGTCAGCCGATTGATCCGCACCCGTTTTGGTGACGTGGTGCTGCCGCGCACGCTGCGCCGCGGCCGCTGGGAAGAGCTGGATGGCTCGCTGGTCACCGCATTGATGGTGCAGTTGGGACTGTTGCGCGAAGACGACGATTCTTCCGGCAACCGCCGCCGCTCCAAGCAGCCGCAATCGCACGACAGCGCATTGCCTCCCGGATTCGGGACGCTGGACCGTAACGGCACGAACGGCGCCCGCATCGGCCGCCGCGGAAAGTTGCAGGGCGGCGGTGTGGGCAGCGCGGGTCAGGCGGCCGCTTGTCCGTCCGATCCTTTCGGCACCGGCCTGATGATCGCCGGCGGCTACGCCAATGGGCACCCCTTGGCTGCCGAAGGCTCCTTGGGTAACCGCAAGGGCGGCAAGCCCGCGGGCGCCAGACCTTCGGGCGCTGGCAAGCCGGGCGGCAAGATGGGCGGCAAGCCTGGTGGCAAACCGGGCGGCAAGCCGCGCGGCCCGCGCGCAGCGGCGGCGAATGGTCCGGCCGGAAACGTGGCCTCGGGCAATGTCGCGGTCGGCAATGTGGCGGATGCGCCTGCGGGCGCCGGCCGTCGGCCGGCTGGCGGCAAGTCTGCTGGCGGCAAGCCGGCGGGCAACAAGCCCGCGGGCGGGCGCGGCGGAAACGCCAATCGCAGTGGCAAGCCGGCGGCCGGCGGCCGTGGCGGCAACAAGGCCGAGGGGCCGCGCGCTGGCGGCAATAAGGGTCCGGGCGCGGGCGGAAAGCCGCGCACGCCCCGCAGTGGCGCGTCCCGTAACGATGCCTCGCCTCGCGGCGATGATTGGCAGCCGCGCGGCGCGTCGGCGCATGAATCCCGTCTGGGCGTCGTGGGCGGCGGACGAGGCCGTCAAGGCCGTTGATCGTCTTGAGGCGGCGCGCACCCGCGCCGTCCGGGCGATACGTCCCATATAAGCGTAAGCCCGTGACGAATCAGGCGTTTTTTTAGTTTATCTGCTAAAATCAATGGTTTTCATGGCTTCGCGTCTTTGCTTTTTGCCGAAGGCGGTCCTTTATTAGGTGCGCTTTCCAGTTCCTCAAGTGAAGAACAGGGAAGCAGCGCGAGGGCGGCGGGAAAGCAACGGGACAGCAATAACCCCGTAATAAGGCCGCAGTAACCCCGCAGTAATCCCGCAGTAACCCCGGGGCCAAGGCAGAGGAAAACTCAGCCGCGCTCGTGCCAGTTTCTGGCAGAACTTGTGCAAGAAGCAGCAAGAGAATAGCGGGTCGCGGGTCGGTATTGCGGAATGGCAGTGGACGAAGGCAGCAATGTCTGGTCTTTGCCGGGCAGGGCTGGCAGCGGAAGGTGCGCAGGCCCGCCGTACCTGGATTGAACAGGTGGGGCGGACAGGGCGGCGCAAGCCAAAATTTAGGTCGCAATATAGGGCGCTGCCCAGCATTGCTCCTTACGTGCAGTAGGGAAGCGGCTGGGCTCTGCGCAATATCGGTGGGCTGGGCGTGCAGCCCATTTTTTTTGAGTATATGGCTGATTTATTCGCATTGACCGAAGAGGCTCTGGCCGGCATGGACGTCGAACTCGTGGACGTCGAGCGTGCCGCCCTGGGCCTTTTGCGCGTCACGATCGATCGGGTCGGCGGTGTGCGCATCGAAGACTGCGAGCAGGTGTCCCGCCAGTTGTCGCGGGTGTTTGAAGTCGAGAACATCGACTACAAGCGGCTGGAAGTCGGTTCGCCGGGCATTGACCGCCCGTTGCGCAACGAGACCGAATTCCGACGCTTTGCAGGCGAGCGCATCGAAATCAAGCTGCGCGAGGCATTGGACGGACGTAAGGTTTTCTCGGGCACGTTGACCGTGCCGGAAGACGACGCCGCAGCCTCTGACGCCGCTGCTGGAACGCACAAGACCGTGTTCGGTCTCGAATTTGAGGCAAAAAAGAACGAAGTCCAGGTGTTGAATTTCACGGTCGAAGACATCGAACGTGCAAAACTGGATCCCGTTCTGGATTTCAAGGGCAAAAAGCGATGAGTCGCGAAATTCTTCTGTTGGTCGATGCCTTGGCGCGTGAAAAGAACGTCACGCGTGACGTCGTGTTCGGCGCACTCGAAAGTGCGCTGGCCTCGGCCATGAAAAAGCGCTTCAAGGATGATGCGGACATTCGTGTTTCCATCGATAGGGAAACGGGCGACCACGAAGGTTTCCGCCGTTGGCTGGTCGTGCCCGACGAGGCCGGCCTGCAAGAGCCCGACAAGCAGGAAATGCTGTCGGACGCCGAGGAGATCGTCCCCGGTATCCAGGAAGGCGAATACATCGAAGAGCCGCTCGAACCCATCGAGTTCGGCCGTATCGGCGCGCAGGCCGCCAAGCAGGCCATCCTGCAAAAGATCCGCGACGCCGAACGCGAACAGGTGCTGAACGATTTCCTGGACCGTGGTGAGACCATTGTGTCCGGCACGATCAAGCGCATGGACAAGGGCGATGCCATTGTCGAAACCGGCAAGATCGAAGCGCGCCTGCCGCGCTCCGAAATGATCCCGAAGGAAAACCTCCGGGTGGCTGACCGCGTGCGCGCCTTTGTGTTGCGCGTTGACCACGCCGCGCGCGGCCAGCAGGTCATTCTGTCGCGCACGTCGCCCGAGTTCATTCGCCAGCTTTTCGAGAATGAAGTTCCCGAGATCGAGCAGGGTCTGCTCGAGATCAAGGCTGCTGCCCGCGACGCCGGCGTGCGTGCCAAGATCGCCGTGGTGGCATACGATAAGCGTATCGATCCGATCGGAACGTGCGTGGGCATGCGCGGTTCGCGCGTGACCGCCGTGCGCAACGAACTCGGCGGTGAGCAGGTCGATATCGTCTTGTGGTCGGAAGACCCCGCGCAGTTTGTCATTGGCGCCCTGGCGCCGGCCAACGTCGAATCGATCGTCGTTGACGAAGACAAGCATGCGATGGACGTCGTCGTCGACGAGGAAAATCTGCCCAAGGCCATTGGCGCCAAGGGTCAGAACGTGCGCCTGGCGTCCGAGCTGACTGGCTGGCAGATCAACATCATGACGCCGGAAGAAAGCCTGAACCGCCAGGAAGTCGAGCGTTCGGGCCTGCGTGCCACGTTCATGAGCAAGCTGGACGTCGACGAGGAAGTCGCTGACATCCTGATCGACGAAGGATTTACCGGTATCGAGGAAATCGCCTACGTTCCCATGCAGGAACTGCTGGAAATCGAGGCGTTCGACGAAGACACCATCAATGAATTGCGCGCCCGTGCCCGCAATGCGCTGTTGACCGAGGCAATTGCCCAGGAAGAGCGCCTTGAGACCGCACAGGATTTGCTTGAACTCGAAGGCATGACGCAAGAGCTGGCTGCCAAGCTGGCCGAGCGCCAAGTGCATACGCGTGATGATCTGGCCGAATTGGCAACGGACGAGCTGGCGGAAATCGCCGGCCTGAACGAGCAGGAAGCCAGCGACCTCATCATGCGTGCCCGCGCCCATTGGTTCGACGAAGAATAACCAAAAGGACACGGGTCTGCGGTGGCCGGAGTATCGCTTCTTCCACCGCAAGTTCACGTTGTTTGTAATAGCTGCCTATAGGGAAGAGAGAGCCTAATGTCGAGTAATACCGTCGCCCAGTTCGCTACCGAGCTGAAAATGCCTGCCAATGTGCTGCTGGATCAGCTGCGCTCGGCTGGCGTTGACCTCAAATCGGTTGACGATTCCGTCACCGACAGCGACAAGGCGAAGTTGCTCGAATCGCTGCGTCGCGCCCATGGCGCGACCGAAGGCAAGAAGATCACCCTGACGCGCCGCCAGACGTCCGAGATCCGGCAGGCTGACGCCACCGGCCGCTCGCGCACGATCCAGGTCGAAGTTCGCAAGAAGCGCGTGTTCGTCAAGCGTGATCCCTCCGAAATCGCCCTGGAGCATGCCGCTTCCGCACGTGCGGAAGAGGAAGCTTCCGTCGAAGAGGCGCAGCAGGTCTCCGCACCGGCTGCACCCGAGGCTCCTGCCGCGGTCGAGCCTCGCGAAGCCGCTCCTGTGCAGGCAGAGGCTCCGGCCCCCGCCGAAGCGCAGGAACCTGTTGCTGTAGAAGCGCCCGCGCCGGTAGAAGCGCCCGCGCCTGTTGAATCCGTCGCGGCCGAAGTGCCCGCCACCGTCGAGGCGCAAGCCGTCGAAGTCCAGGCCCAGCCTGAACCCGAACCGACGCCGGCGCCTGCTCCTGCCGAGCCCGTGGCCGAAGAGGCCAAGCCCGAAATCAAGACTGAATCCACCGAGCCCCAGGCTGAACAAGCCGAGCCGGAACCTGCTGTGCTAGCCAATAAGTCCGAAACATCTTCCTCCCAGGCCGCTGCGCCTGTCGCCCAGGCTCAGCCTGCTGCGAAGCCCGAATCCGTCAAATCCGCCGCGCCCGCGCCGGCCGCGCCTGCCGCCAAGGTGGGTAACCGTGCCGACAACCGCCGCGCCGGCCCGCCTCTTGCCGCTTCCGCCACGTCGGCCGGCCGCGATGAGGCCCGCCGTGCCGCCGAGGCCGAAGCCGCCGCGCTGCGCGAGATGCTGAACCGCCCCCGCAAGGTGCTGCGCGCTCCCGAGCCCGAGGCGCCCGCCGCGGCCGCCGCGCCGATTTCCGGCACGCTGCACAAGCCCGCCGGCAAGCCCGGCGCGACGCCTGGTGCCAAGAAGGATGCCAAGCCGGCAGCTCCTGGCGCGAAGAAGACCATCAAGACCGCCGAGGTCGCCTCGACCTGGTCCGATGATGCTTCGCGCAAGAAGCCGGCCGACAAGCCGGCCGCCCCGGCCAGCCGTGACGGCTGGCGCGCTGGCGGCAAGGGTGGTGGCAAGGGTGGCGGCCGAGGCGGCCGCAACCAGCAGAACGACCGCCGCAACGAACCGGCGCCGCAGGAATTCATCGCGCGTGAAGTTCACGTGCCGGAAACCATCAGCGTGGCCGAACTGGCTCACAAGATGTCCGTGAAGGCCGCCGAAGTCATCAAGCATTTGATGAAGCTGGGCCAGATGGTCACCATCAACCAGGTGCTGGACCAGGAAACGGCCATGATCGTGGTCGAGGAACTGGGCCACGTGGCAATTGCGGCCAAGCTGGACGACCCGGAAGCCTTCCTGGACGAATCCGCCACGGTCTCCGAAGCCGAGCACCTGCCGCGTGCGCCGGTCGTGACCGTCATGGGCCACGTCGACCACGGCAAGACCTCGCTGCTGGACTACATCCGCCGCGCCAAGGTTGCCGCGGGCGAAGCCGGCGGCATTACGCAGCACATTGGCGCCTACCACGTTCGGACCGAGCGCGGCATGGTGACCTTCCTTGACACCCCGGGCCACGAGGCGTTCACCGCCATGCGTGCCCGCGGCGCCAAGGCGACCGACATCGTGATTCTGGTGGTTGCCGCCGACGACGGCGTGATGCCGCAGACGCGTGAAGCCATCCACCATGCCAAGGCCGCGGGCGTGCCCATGGTCGTGGCCGTGACCAAGATCGACAAGCCGTCGGCCAACCCCGAGCGCGTCAAGCAGGAATTGGTGGCCGAACAGGTCGTGCCGGAAGAATACGGCGGCGACGTGCCTTTCGTGGGCGTGTCCGCCAAGACCGGCGAGGGCATCGACGATCTGCTCGAAAACGTGCTGCTGCAAGCCGAAGTGCTGGAATTGAAGGCTCCCGAAGACGCGCCCGCCAAGGGCCTGGTCATCGAAGCGCGTCTCGACAAGGGCCGCGGCCCGGTTGCGACGATCCTGGTGCAGAGCGGCACGCTCAAGCGCGGCGACGTGGTGCTGGCCGGCGCAAGCTTCGGCCGCGTGCGCGCCATGCTCGACGAAAACGGCAAGCCCATCCAGACCGCCGGTCCGTCGATCCCGGTGGAAATCCAGGGTCTGACCGAAGTGCCGGCCGCCGGCGACGAACTGATGGCCTTGTCCGATGAGCGCAAGGCGCGTGAAATCGCGCTGTTCCGCCAAGGCAAGTTCCGCGACGTCAAGCTGGCGCGCCAACAGGCCGCGAAGCTGGAATCGATGTTCGACAATCTGGGCGAAGGCACGCAGACGCTTACGCTCATCGTCAAGACGGACGTGCAGGGTTCGCAGGAAGCGCTGGTGCAGTCGCTGGTCAAGCTGTCGACCGACGAAGTCCGCGTGCAAGTGGTGCACGCGGCCGTGGGCGGCATCTCGGAAACCGACATCAACCTGGCAATCGCCTCGAACGCCGTCGTCATCGGCTTCAACGTGCGTGCCGAAGCAAGCGCCAAGAAGCTGGCCGAGAACAACGGCATCGATGTGCGCTACTACAACATCATCTACGACGCCGTGGATGAAGTGAAGGCAGCCATGTCGGGCATGCTGGCGCCCGAGAAGAAGGAAGAAATCATCGGCCTGGTCGAGATCCGCGAGGTCTACAGCATCTCGCGCCTCGGCAACATCGCGGGTTGTATGGTGCTTGACGGCATCGTGCGCCGCGATTCCCAGGTTCGCCTGCTGCGCAACAACGTGGTTCACTGGTCGGGCTATCTCGAATCGCTGCGCCGCTTCAAGGACGACGTCAAGGAAGTCAAATCGGGCTTCGATTGCGGTCTTACGCTGCGCGGCAACAACGACATCCAGGTGGGTGACCAGCTGGAAGTCTTTGAAATCAAGGAAATCGCGCGTACGCTGTAAAGCGTCGCGAGGCATTATTGCTAATGAGCCGTCACAAGTCCAAAGCCATCCCCGGCCGCAATCTGCGGCTGGCCGACCAGATCCAGAAGGATCTGGCCGGGATCATCCAGCGCGAGATCGACACGACCCGCGCGGGACTGATCACGCTCTCCGGTGTGGAACTGTCGACCGACTACGCGCATGCCAAGGTGTGGTTCACGGTTTTGGGCGCCGAGCCCGAAGCCGCGACCACCTTGCTGAACGAAAAGGCCGGCTGGCTGCACTCACAGCTCTACAAGCTGTTGCACATTCACACTGTCCCCACTTTGCGCTTCTTCCACGACGAGCAGATCGCCCGTGGCATCGAAATGTCGATCCTTATCGACCGCGCAAACCGGCCCGGCCCGCATTCGGGCGTTCCCGACGAGCCAGAAGACCAGTCCTGATTGGGCTGTCGTCACTGCTTTACAACCGGATTTCGACGATGGCTAAACGACGCGGGCTTACGCTCGACGGTGTGCTGTTGCTCGACAAACCTGTGGGTTTGTCGAGTAATCATGCTTTGCAGCGCGCCAAACGCGCCATGGATGCGGCGAAAGCCGGCCACACGGGCACGCTGGACCCCTTTGCCACCGGCTTGCTCGTGTGCTGCATGGGACGCGCCACCAAAATTTCTGGCGCGATGCTTAACGCCGACAAGGCATATCGCGCTACGCTGCAATTTGGTTCGGAGACCGATTCCGGCGACCTCACCGGCAACGTCGTATCGACCGCCGAGCCGGGTTTTGTCATTGAAGAACAGGCATTGCGCGATGCGCTGTCACGTTTTTCGGGCACCATCGAGCAGATTCCGCCGATGTACTCCGCGCTCAAGCGCGACGGCAAACCCTTGTATGAATATGCGCGCGCCGGCATCGAGCTTGAACGCCAGCCGCGCCAGATCACGATACACCGCATCGAGCTGTTGTCCCTGAACGGGACGCAGGCAGAGATCGATGTGGCTTGCAGTAAAGGCACATACATCCGAACACTGGCCCAGGACATCGGGCGCGTGCTGGGCTGTTACGCCCACCTGACGGCGCTGCGGCGCACGCACGTCGGGCCTTTCTCTCTGGAACGCGCCGTTGAGCTGGAAGCCTTGCAGGCCATGCCAGACCCGAAGCAGGCATTGCTTGCACTGAACGAATTGCCGGAGGGCTTGCTGCCCTCCACCCTGACCTTAAAGGACTCGCTATGACTCGCGCCTTGCGCAACGTCGCCATCATCGCCCACGTGGACCACGGTAAAACCACCCTGGTCGACCAGCTGCTGCGCCAATCCGGCACCTTCCGCGAAAACCAGGCGCTGACCGAACGGGTCATGGACTCGAACGATCTGGAAAAAGAACGCGGCATCACGATTCTGGCCAAGAACTGTGCCGTTGAATACGAAGGCACGCACATCAACATCGTCGACACCCCGGGCCACGCGGACTTCGGCGGTGAAGTCGAACGCGTGCTGTCCATGGTCGACGGCGTGCTGCTGCTGGTGGATGCCGTTGAAGGCCCCATGCCGCAGACCATCTTCGTGACCCGCAAGGCGCTGGCCCTGGGCCTGAAGCCGATCGTCGTGGTCAACAAGGTGGACCGCCCCGGCGCCCGCACCGACTTCGTCATCAACGCCACGTTCGACCTGTTCGACAAGCTGGGCGCGACCGACGAGCAGCTGGACTTCCCGGTGGTGTACGCATCGGGCCTGTCCGGCTACGCCGGCCTGACCCCGGACGTGCGCGAAGGCGATATGCGTCCGCTGTTCGAAGCCATCCTCCAGCACGTGCCGCAACGCGAAGACGACCCCAACGGTCCGCTGCAGATGCAGATCATCTCGCTGGACTACAACAGCTACGTCGGCAAGATCGGCGTGGGCCGCATCAACCGTGGCCGCATGCGTCCCGGCATGGAAGTGGCCTACAAGTTCGGTCCCGACGGCCAGGGCGGCCGCGGCCGCATCAACCAGGTGCAGAAGTTCCATGGCCTGGAGCGCGTGGTGGTGGACGAAGCCGAAGCCGGCGACATCGTGCTGATCAACGGCATTGAAGAGCTGGGCATCGGCTGCACCGTGACCGATCCGATCACGCAGGAAGCCCTGCCGATGCTGCGCATCGACGAACCGACGCTGACCATGAACTTCATGGTGAACACGTCGCCGCTGGCCGGCCGCGAAGGCAAGTTCGTGACCAGCCGCCAAGTGCGCGACCGCCTCGACCGCGAGCTGAAGTCCAACGTGGCGCTGCGTGTGCGCGACACCGGCGACGACACGGTGTTTGAAGTGTCGGGCCGCGGCGAATTGCACCTGACCATTCTGCTGGAAACGATGCGCCGCGAAGGCTACGAGCTGGCCGTGTCGCGTCCGCGCGTGGTGTTCAAGGATATCGACGGCGTGAAGTGCGAGCCGTTTGAATCCCTGACCGTCGACGTGGAAGACGCCCACCAGGGCGGCGTCATGGAAGAGCTGGGCCGCCGCAAGGGCGACCTGCAAGACATGCAGCCGGACGGCCGTGGCCGTACCCGCCTGGAATACCTGATCCCGGCCCGTGGCCTGATCGGTTTCCAGAACGAGTTCCTGACGCTGACGCGCGGCACGGGCCTGGTGAGCCACATCTTCCACGAATACGCCCCGATCAAGGAAGGTGCGATCGGCGAGCGCCGCAACGGCGTGCTGATCAGCCAGGACCAGGGCGATGCCGTGGCCTACGCGCTGTGGAAGCTGCAGGATCGCGGCCGCATGTTCGTGAGCCCGGGCGATGCGCTGTATGAAGGCATGATCATCGGCATCCATAGCCGCGACAACGACCTGGTCGTGAACCCCATCAAGGGCAAGCAACTGACCAACGTGCGCGCTTCGGGCACCGACGAAGCCGTGCGCCTGGTTCCGCCGATCCAGATGTCGCTGGAATACGCCGTGGAATTCATCGACGACGACGAACTGGTGGAAATCACCCCGAAGTCGATCCGTCTGCGCAAGCGTCACCTGTTGGAAAACGAGCGCAAGCGCGCCTCGCGCGAATCCGCCATTTAAGCCTTGATACGGAGGCGATGCCTCCCCATCCCGGCGAAAAAAAGCCGCGCACCCTGAAAGTGCGCGGCTTTTTCCATTTGCGCGCCGGCTACAGGCCGTTTTTCTGGTGCCGGTATTCCTGGGTTTCGCCGCCGTATCCGTAGGCGGCCGCGCGGGCGTCGATCACATGCACGTATGAGCATTCGTGGAGCTCGCCAAGGATGTCCCGGAATGCCCCGAAGATGTCCTTGATGAAGCGCGCCTTTTCGGCCTTGGTGTTGGTTTCGTCGGTAACGCTGATGTCCAGGTGGAACGCATTCTTGCCCAGTTCCGACAAGGGGCGGCCGCCGATGAACCAGAGGTCGTGCGGAATGTGCTGCAGCGTGATCGCGATGACGGGCAGCTTCTTGCCCAGCACCGATTGGGTCAGCCCCGCCACGGCATCGACGACACGGCGGTTGATGGCGGCATCGGATGAACCGGAAAGGTGGACGACGATATGCGGCATGGTGAACTCCTTTTTGTAAACGTACATCCGCAGTGTAGGAATCGTGTTGACATCGGAAAAGCGGGAATTTACGATTTCATCTATCGATAAATCCGTTGGATAAACCATGTCTGGATTTGACCTCGACCAGCTTCGCACCCTGGTTGCCGTGCTGGATGCGGGCAGCCTGACCGCGGCGGCTCCGCGGGTGTTCCTGTCGCAGTCATCGGTCAGCGAGCAGATGCGCAAGCTCGAGGAGCGGGCCGGCCAACCGCTGCTGCTGCGCGGCAAATCGGGGGTCGCCGCCACGCCGGCGGGCGAACGCCTGCTGGCGCATGCGCGCGCCATCCTGGCGCTTAGCGACGAGGCGTATCGCGACCTGCGCGGGGTTTCGCTGCAGGGCGAACTGCGGCTGTGCATCACCGATTATTTCCGGCCCGGGGATGTGGCGCGCATGCTGCGGCGCTTGAACGAGCAGTACCCGCAAGTGCGGCTGCACGTCACCATCATGAAAAGCGGGGCCATCGAAGCCGCCTATGAGCGCGGTGAAATCGATGTAGGCATATCGATGCTCATCCAGGAACGGGGCGCCACGCGCCGCCGCGCCCAGGGCGCTCTGCTGCGCCGCGAGTCCCTGTTGTGGATGGCGGCGGACGGCGCCCCGGCCCCTGCCGGGGGCGCCTTGCCACTGCTGGTGCTGCCCGAAAGCTGCGCCCTGCGCCAGTTCGCGGAACGGCTGTTGTCGCGCCGCGGCGTGGCCTACACCGTCGCACACGTGGCATCGGGCGTCGCCGGGCTGCAACTGGCGGTCGCGGCCGGGCTGGGCGTGGCCTGCCTGAACGAGTCCGCATTGGGAGCCGGCATGGCGCGGCTGCAGGCGCCTGGCCTGCCACCGTTGCCCGCCGTGGAGTTTCGTTTGCTCGCCGCCCGCCCCGGCGAAAGTGAATTCGTGGGGCTGGCACGCGAGGCCATCGTCAAGACAATGTCGTAGCTTGCCCGGACGTTGCGCGAGGCGCGGTGGACGGGGGACTCCCGTCCTGCCGCGTCACAAGCCGTTCAGGCCGGCAGGGAGGGCGCGTACTGCTCTCCCGAATTGACGCTTTCGTGGAATTCCACGACCTTGCGCACCACCTTGACCGGATCGTCCTCGATGATGAAAAGATCCAGGTCGTGCGCGGCGATCATGCCGTTCCCGAGCACCTGGTCGCCCAGCCATTCGGCCAGGCCGGACCAGTACTCACTGCCCACCAGCACGATCGGCGCCGGCGGGACCTTGCCCGTCTGGATGAGCGTCAGCGCTTCGAAGAGTTCATCCAGGGTGCCAAACCCGCCCGGCATCGCCACGTAGGCGAAGCTGTGCATGAAAAACGCCGCCTTGCGAGGAAAGAAGTACTCGAACGACAAGCTGATGGTTTGGTATTCGTTGTTGTGCGCTTCGTGGGGCAGGGTGATGTTCAAGCCCACGCTTGTGCCTCCTGCTTCGAATGCGCCCTTGTTGGCGGCCTCCATGATGCCGGGGCCGCCGCCTGCGATTACGGCGAAACCTGCCTCGGCCAAGGCGGCCGAAATGGCGATGGTGGTTTCATAGTGGGGAGAATTGCGGCTGACTCGTGCGCTGCCGAAGACGCTGACCGCGGGCCCGATGTTTGCGAGCTTGTCTGCCGCCGTCCGTATCTCTGACATAATCAGCGGAATTTGTTTGCCGGCGGGTGTTTCCATATCTGCCTTTTTAACCATGAAAAAAACCTTATTACTGGTCGACGGTTCAAGTTACTTGTACCGCGCTTTCCACGCTATGCCTGATTTGCGCAACGCGCAAGGCGAACCCACGGGTGCGCTTTACGGCGTGGTGAATATGCTGCGCAAGCTTGTATCTGACCATAAGGCAGAGTATGCCGCATGTATTTTCGATGCTCGCGGCAAGACGTTCCGGGACGACCTGTATCCGGAATACAAGTCGCACCGTCCTCCCATGCCGGAGGACCTGGCCGCGCAGATCGAACCCATCCACCGGGCGGTGCGGGCGCTGGGCTGGCCGGTGCTGGCGATCGAAGGGGTCGAGGCCGACGACGTGATCGGCACGCTGGCCAAACGCGCGGCCGAACACGACGTGCACACCATCGTCTCCACCGGCGACAAGGACCTGGCGCAGCTCGTCAACAGCCATGTCACCCTGGTCAACACCATGACCGGCGAGGTGCTGGACGAGCCCGGCGTCGTCAACAAATTCGGGGTGCCGCCCGACCGCATCGTGGATTACCTGATGCTGGTGGGCGACACCGTGGACAACGTGCCCGGCGTGACCAAGGTGGGCCCCAAGACGGCCGCCAAATGGATTACGGAATTTGGCTCCGTCGACAAGCTGATCGAGGCGGCCGATGGGGTCAAGGGCGTGGCCGGCAGCAACCTGCGCGAAGCCATTCCGAATTTTCCGTTGACCCGCCAGCTCCTGACCGTCAAGTGCGATTGCGACCTGACCGGCCATGTGGACGGCGTGGACGACCTGACGCCGCGCCCGCGCGACGACGCGACGCTGACCGAACTGTATGAGCGCTACGGCTTTCGCACCTGGCTGCGCGACGTGACCGGGGATACCGAGCGCGTGCCCTCCGGCGATGCCCGGATCGCCCCGGAAGTGCCCGCCGCGCCCGCCGAGCTCGATTACCGCATCATCTCCGACTGGGCCGGATTCGATGCCTGGATGGAAATGGTGCAGGGCGCGTCCCTGGTGGCGCTGGATACCGAAACCACGTCGCTGGACGAAATGCAGGCCCGGCTGGTGGGCCTATCGCTGTCCGTGGCGCCGGGCGTTGCCTGCTACATTCCGGTCGCGCACCGCGGGCCGGATGGCGCCACCCAGCTGCCCAAGGCCGAGGTGCTGGCGCGACTGAAGCCGTGGCTGGAGGATGCGTCGCGCGCGAAGCTGCTGCATCACGCCAAATACGACACGCATGTGTTCGCCAACGAAGGCATCAGGCTGGCGGGCGTCACCGAAGACACGATGCTGCAGGCCTATGTGCTGGAATCCCATCGCGGCGTGGGCCTGAACGATCTGGCCCAGCGCTACCTGGGCCGCAGCGGCGTGTCCTACGAGGACCTCTGCGGCAAGGGCGCCAAGCAGATCGGCTTCGACGAAGTCGCCGTGGACAAGGCTGGCCATTACGCCGCCGAGGACGCCGATTTCACCTTGCAGCTCCATCAGGTGCTGCGCCCGATGGTGTCGGCGGACGAAGGGCTGGAGCGCATCTACCGCCTGGAAATGCAGGTGTCGGCCGTGCTGACCACCATCGAACGCAACGGCGTGAAGGTGGACGCCGCGGAACTGGGCCGGCAAAGCCACAAGCTGGGCCAGGAAATGCTGCTGCTGGAGCAGAAGGCCTATGAATTGGCCGGGCAGCCGTTCAACCTGAATTCGCCCAAGCAGTTGGGCGAGATCCTGTTCGGGCGCATGCAGTTGCCGGTGGTGCGCAAGACCGCGGGCGGCGCGCCGTCCACGGACGAAGAGGTGCTGAGCAAGCTGGCGCTGGACTACCCGCTGCCGCAGGTGCTGCTGGAATACCGCGGGCTGTCCAAGCTGAAGTCCACCTACACGGACAAGCTGCCACGCATGATCAATCCGGACACGGGGCGGGTGCATACGCATTATTCGCAGGCCGCGGTGATCACGGGCCGGCTGGCTTCGTCCGACCCCAACCTGCAGAACATTCCGGTCCGTACCGAAGCCGGCCGGCGCGTGCGCGAGGCGTTCATCGCCGAGCAAGGCCTGCTGCTGTCGGCGGACTATTCGCAGATCGAGCTGCGCATCATGGCGCACGTGTCCGACGACGCCAACCTGCAGCGCGCCTTCGCCGCGGGCGAGGACATCCACCGCGCCACCGCATCGGAGGTCTTCGGCGTGCCGCTGGACGGCGTCACCACGGAACAGCGCCGGGCCGCCAAGGCCATCAACTTTGGCCTGATCTACGGCATGGGGGTGTTTGGCCTGGCGTCCAACCTGGGCATCACGCGCGACGCCGCGCAGGCGTACATCGACCGCTACTTCGCTCGCTATCCCGGCGTGGCGATGTATATGGAAAACACCCGCCGCCTGGCCCGCGAGCAAGGCTACGTGGAAACCGTCTTCGGGCGCCGGCTGCAGCTTCCGGAAATCCGCGGGGCCTCCGGTCCACGCCGGCAGGGCGCCGAACGGGCGGCCATCAACGCGCCCATGCAGGGCACGGCGGCCGACCTGATCAAGATGGCCATGGTGGCGGTGCAGGATTGGCTTGAAGCCGAAAAACTGCAGACGCGCATGATCATGCAGGTGCACGATGAACTGGTGCTGGAAGCGCCGGACGCCGAGCTGGAACTGGTGAAAGAGGCGTTGCCTCGCCTGATGTGCACCGTGGCGTCCTTGCGGGTGCCGCTGGTGGCCGAGGTGGGCGTGGGCAAGAACTGGGAACAAGCTCACTGAGGGCGGTTTCCCCAGGGCAAGGGGGCAGGATGCCTCTTGCCGGAAGGACCGGCGGGGCCGCCCTCGGGCGGCCCATTTCCGCTTTTGGGATTGCAACAATATAATGTTGCGCTTTCCCCGCCTACTTGCTTCCTTCCCTCATGTTGCTGCTCTGGGTCCTGCTTGCCACCATCACCGGCGGCCTGATTGCCGTCCTTGTCGCCAGTTGGCTGGCCTACAAGGTCTTTGCCCAATACCTGCACCACATGGTGAGCCTGTCCGTCGGCGTGCTGCTGTCGGTCGCCTTGCTGCACCTGCTGCCCGAGGCTTTCGAGACCGGGGTGGGGGATGCCCACGTGCTTTTCGGCCTGATGCTGGCGTCGCTGATCGGTTTCTTCGTGCTGGAGAAAATCGCGCTGCTGCGCCACAGCCATCACCACGAGGGCGACGGCCATCATCATCACAAAGGCCACGACCGCCACGAGGCGGGGCGCGGCGGCATGTTGATCCTGATCGGCAGCTCGCTGCACAATCTGTGCGACGGCGTGCTGGTGGCGGCCGCCTTTTTGACGGATCCGTTGCTGGGCGTGCTGACCGCCGCATCGATCATCGTCCATGAAGTGCCGCACAAGCTGGGCGATTTCGTCGTCCTGCTCAATGCCGGCCTGGCGCGCCGCCGTGCGTTTGCGCTGATCCTGTTCACCAGCTTGTGTTCAGCCGTGGGCGGCATAATAGGGTACTTCGTGCTGCAGCAGGCGCAGGACTGGGTGCCGTACATCCTGGTGGTTGCCGCCAGCAGCTTCCTGTATATCTCGGTGGCCGACCTGATGCCGCAAATGCACGAACGGGTATCCCTTTCCGACGCCGTCCCGCAGTTGCTGCTGGTCGGCGTGGGGGTGGCGCTGATCTATAGCGTCACGACCCTGATGCACCACGGGCACGAACATGGCGCCGACGCCGGCCATGCCGCGCCGCATGCGGAGCATGGCCACCGGCACTAGGGCCGGGTGGCGGGGATGGCCGGCTTTGTCGACCCAACACAGGAGTTCTCCATGAGTTTTTCCGCCGCCGCCGGCAATGTTGCTCCCACCGTGATCCACACCGACACGCAGGGACTGGTCCACGGGGATTTCAAGCTGCCCGTGGCAGACGGACCGATAGACGCCTATTACGCCGCGCCGGAAAACCAGCGCGACCTGCCGATCGTACTGGTCGTGCAGGAGATCTTTGGCGTGCACGAACATATCAAGGATCTCTGCCGCCGGATCGCCAAGGCAGGCTACCTGGCGGTTTCCGCGAACCTCTACCAGCGGCAGGGCGACGCTTCGGCGTATACCGATATTCCGAAGCTCATCTCGGAACTGGTCAGCAAAGTGCCCGACGAGCAGGTCTTTGCGGACCTGGACGCCAGCGTGGCATGGGCCGCCGCCAACGGCGGCGACGCCCGCCGGGTGGCGGTCACGGGCTTCTGCTGGGGCGGGCGCCTGACCTGGATGTATGCGGCGCATAACCCCGCCGTGAAAGCGGGCGTGGCCTGGTACGGCAAGCTCAGCGTCGGCCATGGCCCGCTGATCAAGCGCGTGGCGTTTGACGTGGTCGACGAACTGCACGGTCCCGTGCTGGGTTTGTACGGCGGACGCGACGCCAGCATCCCGCTGGCGGATGTCGAGACCATGAAGACCAAGCTGGCCGCCGGCAACGCCGCCGCGAAGGCATCGGAGTTCGTGGTGTACCCCGAAGCCGACCACGCCTTCCTGGCGGACTACCGCGCCAGCTACCAGCCCGAGGCCGCCAAGGATGGCTGGCGCCGGATGCTGGAGTGGTTCAAGCGGTATCTGTGACTGGAGTGATGGAATGAAATAGCCGACCCCCGGGTCGGTTATTTTTATGCCACGGCGCGCCCCCCCCTCGGGGGGCAGCAAGCGAGCGCAGCGAGTGCGGCGTGGGGGCTCCTTAATTCCCCGCTTCGCGCAGCCGGCTGGGAAGGAGTTCGCCGTGGCGGGCGAGCAGCGGGTAGGCCGCGGCGCCCACCAGGTGGGAGTTGATGCCCTTCATGTCCCGCAGGATGTCCAGGTACAGCGCGCCGACTTCGGCGGCGTCGACCTCGCCCGACTTGATCTTCTGCAGATGGGTGTCGGCGGCCTGCGTTTCGATCGTGCGAAAGCGTGCCTTTTCCCCCGCCAGCGAACGGGCCTGACGCAGGTCGTCGTTGACGAACAGCGCGGCGGCGGTGCGCTGGTTGGCGATGAGCTGGCCCAGGGTGTCGTCCAGGCTGGCGCGCTGCTCGGGCGAGAAGATCCAGCCCTGCTTGCGCAGCTTGGCGACATGGCTGAGCAGCCCGTGATGGGCAATGTCGCCCGCATGGCCGATATTGCTGGCGAACGCCAGGATGTCATCCATGCGCTGGATGTCGTCGCGCGTCATGTTTTCCTGGTCGAGCGTGGCCAGGTAGGTCGTGATGGCGTTTTCCAGCTTGTCCAGGGCGGCGTCCAGTTGGCGGGCCTGCACCAGGCGATGGCGGTTGTCGCGTTTGAAGCCGGCCCGCGCATAGAGCAGCAGCGTCTGCAGCATGTCGGCCATGCGCAAGGCTTCGCGCGCCGCATTGCCCAGGGCCACCGCCGGCACGTCATGCGCCCATTCGTCCAGATACTGGGGCCGGGACGGGTCGTTCGGATCCGCGCGCTTGGGCAGCCAGCGGGTAAGCAGGGCCGCATACGGCGTCAGCAGCGGCAGGAAGACCAGGGCTATGACCGCGTTGAAGAGCGTGTGGAAGTTGGCCACGGCGCGGGCGGGGTCGCTGGCCAGTTCGCTCATCAGAGGCTGCAGCACCGGCAACAGCAGCAGCCCCGCCAGCACCCCCAGCACGCGGGTCAGCAGGTTGCCGAGCGGAAGGCGGCGGGCGGCGGGATCGTCGCCGGTCACGCCTTCGATCATCGGGTTGATGGCGGTACCCAGATTGGCCCCCAGGACCAGTGCGAAGGCGACGTGGGGCGCCACCATGTGGTGGCTGGCCAGGGACATCACCAGCACCACCACCGCCACGCTGGAGTGCGCCGCCCAGGTGAACGCCGCGGACAGCAGCACCGCCGCCACGGGCTGGGTCGCCAGGGCGTCCAGGATCATGCCCAGCATCGGAGCGGTCTGGAACGGTTCGAAGAGTTCGACCAATTGATGCAGGGACAGCAGCAGCAGGCCAAGCCCGATGAAGACCCGGCCCAGATCGCGCGTGCGTCCGGGCGGATAGCGCCGGAACATCCAGACGCCCGCCAGGATCAGAATGGGGGCCAGCGCCGTCAGATCGAAGGATAGAAGCTGAACGATCAGCGTGGTGCCGACGTTCGCGCCCAGCATCGCCGCCAGCGCCGGCACCAGGCCGACGACGCCGCCGGCGGCAAAGCCGGTGATCATCAAGCCGGTGGCGGTGCTGCTCTGCAGGGCGGCGGTGATTCCCAGGCCGGCCCCGAAAGCCCGCAAGCGTGTGCCTAGCGCCCGTCCCAGCGCCGCGCCCAGGGCGGCCCCGAAGGCGCGCTGTACGCCCGTTTGGACCATATGCACGCCCCAGAGCAGCAGTGCAACGTAGCCGGCGAAGTCAAGCAGGGTAATGAGTCCAGACATCCAGGCGTGTTTCCGTTCTTTTTATGACAAGTAATAATTCTGTAATGATCGCATGCCCGGGCGCGCGCGGAAACCCGCCCGGCAATACAGGATACGCCCGGCGGGGCATTACGGCATGCGCCCCTGCCTGCGCGTATCATTGACTGATCATTCGTGGATGTACTGGGAGTTTTGCGTGGCGGTTTCCGTATTCGATCTGTTCAAGATAGGCATAGGCCCGTCGAGCTCCCATACCGTGGGCCCGATGCGGGCCGCGCTGTTGTTCGCGCAAGGCCTCGAGCGCGATGGCCTGATCCCACAGGTTGCCAGCGTGCGCGCCGAACTGTACGGGTCGCTGGGCGCCACCGGCAAGGGGCACGGCACCGACAAGGGCGTGCTGCTGGGCCTGATGGGCGAGGCACCCGATACCGTGGACCCCGCCGCCATCGCCGGCATGGTTGCATCGGTGCGCGCCAGCCGCCAACTGCCGCTGCTGGGCAAGTATCCGCTGCCGTTCGTCGAGAAGGAACACATGATGTTCTATCGCCGGGAGGCCATGGCCGAACATCCCAACGGCATGAAATTTCACGCTTTCGACGCCAGCGGCGAGTCGCTGCGCGAGGCCCGCTACCTGTCGGTGGGGGGCGGATTCGTGGTGACCGCGGGCGCGTCGAATAGCCAGGTCATCGCGGCGCACAATCAATTGCCGTACCCGTTCCGCATGGGCCGCGAACTGCTGGCCATGTGCCGCGAAAGCGGACTGACCGTGGCCCAGCTCATGATGAAGAACGAACTGACCTGGCGCGACACCTCGGAAGTGCACAGCGGCCTGGACCGCATCTGGCAAGTCATGCAGGACTGCGTGGCGCGAGGCTGCGGCATCGACTACCCGGAAGCGGACGGCGAATTGCCCGGCCCCCTGCGTGTGCGCCGCCGCGCGCCCGAGCTCTACCGCAACCTGACGCAGCGTGCCGAGCGCACGCTGTCCGACCCCTTGTCGGTCATGGACTGGGTGAATCTGTACGCCATGGCCGTCAACGAAGAAAACGCCGCCGGCGGACGCGTGGTGACGGCGCCGACCAACGGCGCGGCGGGCATCATCCCGGCCGTGCTGCACTATTACGACCGCTTTGTTCCCGGCGCCAACCGCGAGGGCGTGCGCGACTTCCTGCTGACCGCCGCGGCGGTCGGCCTGCTCTACAAATACAACGCATCCCTGTCGGGAGCCGAGGTCGGCTGTCAGGGTGAAGTGGGCGTGGCGTGCTCCATGGCGGCGGGCGGCCTGGCCGCGGCGTTGGGCGGCTCGGTGGAGCAGGTCGAGAACGCCGCCGAGATCGGCATGGAACACAATCTGGGCCTGACCTGCGACCCCGTCGGCGGGCTCGTGCAGATCCCCTGTATCGAGCGCAACGCCATGGCGTCCATCAAGGCCGTGAATGCCGCCCGCATGGCGCTGCGCGGCGACGGCCAGCACTACGTGTCGCTGGATTCGGTGATCAAGACGATGCGCGAAACCGGCGCCGACATGAAGACCAAGTACAAGGAAACGGCGCGCGGCGGCCTGGCGGTGAACATCGTCGAGTGCTGACCGCCTGATCGCCGCGTCCAACAAAAAAGCCCCTTGAAATCAAGGGGCTTTCTGCTTGCGGCGCCGTTCAGATCACGCGGGCATTTTGCAGCGCGGCGATGCGGGAAGGGATCGGCGGGTGCGAGGCGAACATGGCTGCCAAGCCGCCCTTGCCCGTGATGCCGGAGGCTTCGAACGACTTCGGCAGCTCGCCGGGCTCCAGGCCGCCCAGGCGGGCCAGGGCGCGGATCATCGGTTCGCGGGCGCCCATCAGGTGGGCCGAACCGGCGTCGGCGCGGTATTCGCGCTGGCGCGAGAACCAGGCCACGATGATCGAGGCCAGGACGCCGAAGATGATTTCACAGACCAGCACGGTGACGAAGTAGCCGGGGCCGATGCCGCGTTCGTTCTTGAACACGACGCGGTCGATGAAATAGCCGACCACGCGCGCCAGGAACACGACGAAGGTGTTCACCACGCCCTGGATCAGGGTCAGCGTGACCATGTCGCCATTGGCGATGTGGGCCACTTCGTGCGCCAGCACCGCCGCAACTTCCTCTTCGCTCATGCTTTCCAGCAGGCCGGTCGACACGGCGACCAGCGAGTCGTTCTTGAACGCGCCGGTGGCGAACGCATTGGGCGCGCCTTCATAGATGGCGACTTCCGGGCGGCCGATGCCGGCGCGGTCGGCCAGCTGATGGACCGTGTCCACCAGCCAGGCCTCGCGCTGGTTGCGGGGCGAATTCGGATCCAGCACCTGAGCGCCGGTGCTCCATTTGGCCATCGGCTTGCTCATCAGCAAGGAAATGATGGCGCCGGTGAAACCCACGACGACGGAGAAAATCAGCAGGGCGTTGAAGTTCAGGCCGTTGGCGGTGATGATGCGGTCTACGCCCAGGATGCGCAGCGTGGCCGACAGCACGAGCATGACGGCCAGGTTGGTGACGACGAATAGAACGATGCGTTTCATGTTTTTTTGTTCCTCTGCGAGCGGGAAATACCCGGGGTTCGACATGGCGGCGGCCCGCCAGTTCCCCGACTCGCCGGCACCGCTCCCGGTGACGCAGAGTATAGTATCGCTTTCCCCTATTCCTCCCCACTTTTCCGTTAGCGTAGACCCCCATGCAGGCACTTTGGATGTTGCTGGCGTCCGCCATGTTCGCCATCATGGGTTCGTTCGTGAAGCTCGGCACCGAACACGGCGCGTCGCTTCCGCAGGTCGTGCTCTTTCGCGGCCTGCCTTCGGTGATCCTGTTGCTGATCTGGGCCCGCGCGGGCCGCCAGTCCATCATTCCGACAAGCTGGAAGCTGCACATTTGGCGCAACCTCTCCGGCGTCACCTCGATGTGGCTCGGTTTTTTCGCCATCTCCCATCTGCCCCTGGCCACCGCCACCAGCCTGAACTACACGGCGCCGCTTTTCATCGCCTGCTGGATGCTGGGGTGGGGCGGCGCGCAGCGCGACCCGGTGCGCATCCTGGCCGTGGCGCTGGGGTTTTTGGGCGTGATTGCCGTGCTTCGGCCCAGCATCAACGAAGACCAGTGGCTGGCCGCGCTGCTGGGCATGGGCGCCGGCGCCATGTCGGCGATCGCCATGATGCAGATCCGCCAGCTTGGACGCATCGGCGAACCCGAGTGGCGCACCGTGCTGTTCTTCTCGGTGGCCGTTTGCGCGTCCAGCGGCGCCGGACTGGCATTCGAGGGATGGGGCCACGCCGACTGGACCGGCTACCTTTCGTTGTTGGGCGTGGGCGTGACGGGTTTGTTTGGCCAATTGACCATGACGCGGGCATTCGGCATGGGATCGGCGCTGCTGACCGCGGCCCTGCAGTACAGCACCATCATTTTCGCGGCCTTGCTGGGCATGGGCTTCTGGGGCGACCACCTGGACGGCCTGGCCTGGGCCGGCATGGGTTTGATCATTTTCGCGGGCCTGCTATCGGTGTGGCGCACGATGCGCGAACCCAAGTCAGCCTGAGTCCCGCGTCCGCTTCCATCCACACAGGAGCCACATCGCATGACGACGACACTGATTTCCGCCGCCGACCTGGCCGCGCGCCTCGACAGGCCCGATGTGCGCGTATTCGACGTGCGCCACGACCTGACCAATCACGGGGCGGGGCGCCAGGCATATGACGCTGGCCACATTCCCGGCGCCCGCTACCTGGATCACGAGACCGAGCTGGCCGCGGCACGCACGGGCAAGAATGGCCGGCATCCCTTGCCCGCCCGCGCCGAATTCGGCGCGCTGATGGCCGCGCATGGCGTCGGCCCGCAAACCCTGGTGGTGGCGTACGACGCCAGCGGTGGCATGTATGCCGCGCACCTGTGGTGGATGCTGCGCTGGCTGGGCCACGGCCAGGTCGCGGTGCTCGACGGCGGCTGGCAGGCCTGGGTCGCCGCCGGCCTGCCGACGACGGCGCAAGCCGCTCCCACCGTGACGCCCGGCAAGCCGGTCGAGCCCGGCGAGCCGTTGGCCGGTTCCGTGGACGCCAACACCGTGCTGGACAACATCGCCCAGCCGTCCTTCACCGTGATCGACGCCCGTGCGGCCAACCGCTATCGTGGCGAAGTCGAACCCATGGACCCCGTGGCCGGCCATATTCCCGGCGCCCTGAACCGGCCCAACGGCGAAAATCTCCAGCCGGACGGCCGCTTCAAGACGGCGGAACAACTGCGCGCCGAATTCGCTGCGCTGCTGGCGGGCCGCGACCCGGCCGCCGTCGTCCATCAATGCGGCTCGGGCATCACCGCCTGCCACAACCTGCTGTCCATGGAGATCGCCGGTTTGGCCGGTTCGCGTCTGTATCCGGGATCCTGGAGCGAGTGGTGCAGCGACCCGTCCCGTCCGGTGGCCACGGGCGCATGAATCAAAAAAGCCAGGGCACGCCCTGGCTTTTCCGTATGCGGTCAGCGGTTTCCTACCAGACGGCGGCCAGCTTCACGCGGCTCGAGACGCTTTCGGCGATCTCCAGGAAATGATCCAGCGGCGGCGTGGCCAATCCCGGCACCTTGGCCATGTCGTCCCAGCGCCTCAGGCGTATCGCATCCGGCGCGCCCGGCATGCTCGCGAAATCCACCGCCTGGCCGGCGTCGAAACTGCCGCCCTGCAGCGCCAGGCTGCGCTTGGAGTCTTCCGAGAGAGACGCTTCGTAGTGCGGCTCTACATAGCAGAGGTAGCGCTTGGCCTCCACGTGCAGCCGGATCGGATCCAGCACGGCCGAGCTGAACAGCCCGCGCAGGAAGGGCAGGACGAAATACTGGTGCTTGTCGTCGATGCCGCGCAGCGTGGGCGTGCCGGGCCGGTCGGCGATCAGGTGGCCCAGGTCGTGCAGCAGGCAGGCCGTGATGAGCGGGGCGTTGGCGCCGTGCCGTTCGGCGAGCGCCGCCGTCTGCAGCGCATGCCGCAGATGGCTGACCGATTCGCCATGATAGGAACGGTGCCCGCGTTCCAGGAAGAGCTGCTCGATATCTTGCAAGGTCAAGGCCATGGTTGTCTCCTGAGTGGCCGCGAGGGGAAGAGGCGGGCAGTGACCGCTTGCGGTCAGCCGGCTGCCGGCGCCATCTCCAGAAAGCGCGCGATTAGCTGCACCGGTTGGCGCTCGCGCAGGCAGTACAGGTATTCATGCATCACGATGCCGGCGTCCTGAACGTCCAGGGCCGCCAGATCGGGATGGGATGGGATCTCGCGCGAAGGAATCAGGCTGATTCCAAGTTCGCAAAGAATGGCTTGCCGGATCGATTCCCGGCTGCCGATTTCCAGCGTGCGGCGCACCGTCACGCCGGCCGTCTGCAAGGCGTCTTCGGTCAGTTTTCGGGTCATCGAGCCGGGTTCGCGCAGCAGCAGCGCGTGCTCGGCCAGGTCGGCCAGCCGGACCTGCCCGCGGCGCGCCAGCGGATGGCTGCGGTGGGTCACGACGCGGATCGGGTCGGCCGCGATCATCCGGCGATAAAGGTGTTTGTCATCCATCAGAAAAGAGGATGTGGCAATCTCGATGCGGTAGTCGTGCAGCGCTTGCAGCATGCTGTGCGAGTTGCCGATGGTGACGGCGAGGTCGATGCCGGGATAGCGCTGGTTGTAGCGGCGCACCGTGTCCATGATGTAGAACGGGCCGGTGGCGCCGATGCGCAGGTTGCCCTCGCGCAGATCGCTGGCGTCGCGCAGGCGGAAATCGATCTCGGTTTCCTGCTGCACCAGCTTTTCGACCATGGGCATCAGGTTCTGGCCCGCGTCCGAAAGCCGCATGCCGCGCCCCTGCCGGTGGAACAGCTCGATGCCGTAGCGCGATTCCAGTTGGCGCAGTTGACCTGTCACCGTGGGTTGGCTGACACCCAGCTGGGCGGCGGCCTTGGTGACGGTGCCGCAGCGGGCCACGGCGTAGAAGGATTTGAGTTCGGCGACAAGCACGATGAGGGGGCGGGAAAGGGACGCAATGCGCAAGACCGCCAGTACACCAAAATAATTTGATGTTTTTATTACTGCATTTGCGCGAAGTGTCATAAACGCTCAATACGCGCCTTCCATACTGCCTTCGTTCCCAGACCGGAGGCACCATGCCCCAACGCGATACCGCCTTTCTATCAGTGCAGAATCTTGTGAAGCGATTCGGCAGCCACACGGCGCTGGCTGACGTTTCGCTCGATATCCGCGCCGGAGAGCTGGTGTGCCTGCTGGGGCCGTCGGGTTGCGGGAAGACGACGCTGCTGCGCGCCATCGCCGGGCTGGAACGGCAGGACAGCGGCACCATCGTGCTGACGGGCCGCGATATATCCCATGCCGAGCCCCAGGAGCGCGACTACGGCATCCTGTTCCAGTCCTATGCGCTGTTTCCCAACCTGACCGTGGCCCAGAACGTGGCTTACGGCCTCAGTGGCAAGCGTTCCCACCGCAATCACGTCGCCCACCGGGTCGAGGAAATGCTGACCCTGGTGGGGCTGGCGGGCGCCGCCGGCAAATATCCGGGACAGATCTCTGGCGGCCAGCAGCAGCGCGTGGCCCTGGCGCGCGCGCTGGCGCCGTCGCCGTCCCTGCTGCTGCTGGACGAACCGATGTCCGCCCTGGACGCCCGGGTGCGCGAGCACCTGCGGATCGAACTGCGGGCCCTGCAGAAACGGCTCTCCATCACCACCCTGATGGTGACGCATGACCAGGAAGAGGCCATGGTGATGGCCGACCGTATCGCCGTCATGAATGGCGGCGTCATCGAACAATACGGTACGCCGCTGGAACTCTATCGCCAGCCGGGTTCCGCCTTCATCGCCGATTTCGTCGGCGAGGCGAACTGGCTGCCGTTCGAACGCATCGACGCCCATCGGGCCCGCGTCGGCCGGCAGGAGCTGGCCGTGGACGCATCGCTGGACACGGCCGCCGGCACGCTCTTCGTGCGGCCCGAGGCCGTGCGGGTCAGCGTGGCGCGCCCGGAAGAACCCAATTCCATGCTGGCCGACGTGCTGGACGGCGTGTTCCTGGGCCGCGGCTACCGCTTGGCCCTGCGCCTGGAAGGCGTGCCCGGCGCGACCGTGCATTCGATCGTGTCCCCTGAAACCGGAGATGCCCTGTTGGGTCCTCACGCCGCCGGCCGTTGCTGGGTGGAGCTGCCGCGCCATGCGATACGCGCCTACGCTTGATCCGGCCGTGACCCGTTCCTCGAACCTGGCCGGGCCGGCCGCCGTTCCCGCGCCAGCGCCGGCCGCCTTGCCGGCGCTGGGCCGCCGCCCGCTGCCGGGCTGGATCGGCTCGTTGGGACTGACGCTGGGGCAGGGCGCGCTGGCGCTGGGCCTGCTGCTGTTCCTGGCGCTGCCGCTGGCGGCGATCCTGGCCAAGTCCGTCACGGACGGCGAGGGCGCCTGGGTGGGCCTGTCCGTCATCACCGGCATCATCGGCGCCGATGGTTTTCTGAGCATGGTCGGGCGCAGCCTGGCCGTGGGCGTCGTGACCACCTTGCTGGTCGTGCCTTGCGCCTACGGGTTTGCCTACGGGCTGACGCGTACCCGCCTGCCGGGCAAGGGGCTGCTGCGCACTATCGCGTTGCTGCCGCTGCTGGCGCCGTCGCTGTTGCCCGGCATCGCGCTGGTGTACCTGCTGGGCAACCAGGGCCTGCTCAAGGGCCTGACCGGCGGCGCCACCATCTATGGCTTCTGGGGCATCGTCGTGGGCGAGGCCTTCTATACCTTCCCGCATGCGCTGATGATCCTGCTGACGGGTCTGGCGCTGGCGGATGGCCGGCTGTATGACGCGGCGCGCGCGATGGGGGCGGGGCCTTGGCGCACCTTTCTTACGGTCACGCTGCCCGGCACGCGCTATGCGGTGTTTTCGGCCTGCTGCGTGGTGTTCACGTTGACCGTGACGGACTTCGGCGTGCCCAAGGTCGTGGGTGGCGACTACAACGTCCTGGCGATGGAGGCCTACAAGGCGGTGGTCGGCCAGCAGAATTTTCCCAAGGGGGCCGCCATTGGCATTCTGCTGCTCCTGCCCGCGCTGCTGACCTTCGTGCTGGACCGCAGGCTGCGCGCCCGGCAGGGCGCCCAGATGAGCGGCCGCGCGCAACCCTACGCGGCCGGCGCCCACGGCCGGCGCGACGCGGCTTTCCTGGCCCTGGCCGCCGTGCTGGCCGCCTTCCTGTTGCTGATCATCGGCGTGGCGGTGTGGGCGTCGTTCGTGAAGATGTGGCCGTACAACCTGTCCATGTCCTTGCGTTCCTACGATTTCGACAACATGGACGGCGGCGGCTGGCTCGCTTGGCGCAACAGCCTGCAACTGGCGTTCTGCACGGCGCTGGTGGGCACGGTCGTCGTCTTCGTGGGCGCCTGGATGATGGAAAAAGTGCCCGCGCGCGGCGCCGTGGCGCGCGGCCTGCGCGGCATGGCGGGCATGCTGGCCCTGATGCCCATGGCGGTGCCGGGGCTGGTGTTGGGCCTGGGCTACATCTTCTTTTTCAACAGCCTCGCGAATCCGCTGAACGTGCTGTATGGAACGATGCCGCTGCTTATCCTGTGCACCGTCGTCCATTTCTACACCAGCGCGCACCTGACTGCGTCCACCGCGCTGAACGCGCTGGATCCCGAATTCGAGGCCGCCTCGGCGTCGCTGAAGGTGCCCCGCTTGACGACGTTCCTGCGCGTGACCTTGCCGATGTGCCTGCCGGCCGCGCTGGACGTGGCGCGCTATCTCTTCGTCTCCGCGATGACGACGGTATCGGCGGTGGTGTTCCTGTACAGCCCGTCCACGGTGCTGGCCGCCGTCGCGGTCCTCAACATGGACGACGCCGGCTTCATCGGTCCAGCCGCCGCGATGTGCACGGTGATCATGGCCAGCTCGGCCGCCGCCGCGCTGATCCTGCACCTGGCCAGCCGCGCGCTGGTGGCCCGCAGCCAGGCCTGGCGCCGCCCGGTGGCCGCGTGACCGACCATTTTCCAAGGATGATCCTCATGACTGTTTCGCCTTTGCCTGTCCGCCTGGAGGCGGTGATATTCGACTGGGCCGGCACGCTGGTCGACTTCGGCTCGTTCGCGCCCACCAAGGTGTTCGTCGATGCGTTCTCGCAATTCGGCATGGACGTGTCGCTCAAGGAAGCCCGCGGCCCGATGGGCATGGGCAAGTGGGACCACATCCGCGCCCTCTGCGACCAGCCCGCCATCGCCAGCCAGTACCAGGCCCAGTTCGGCCGTCTGCCTACCGATGACGACGTGACCGCCATCTATGAACGCTTCCTGCCGATGCAGCTTGAAAAGGTCGCGCAGTATTCGTCGGCCATCCCCGGCGCCGCCGAGCTGCTGCGCGCGTTGCGCCAGCGCGGGCTGAAGATCGGCTCCTGCTCGGGCTATCCCGGCAGCGTCATGCGCCGGGTCGTGGAGCGGGCCGCAACGGAAGGGCTGGAGCCGGACTGCATCGTCGCCAGCGACGACGTTCCGCGCGCGCGTCCCGCCCCGGCCATGGCGTTGAAGAACGTGGTGGAACTGGGCCTGTCGGACGTGGCCGGGTGCATCAAGGTCGACGACACCGCGCCGGGGATCGAAGAGGGGCGCCGCGCCGGCATGTGGACGGTGGGGCTGCTGCTGTCGGGCAATGCCGCCGGCCTGACGCTGGATCAGTACCTGAGCCTGGACGAGGCCGGCCGCGAGCAGGCGCGCGCCGCGGCCAGCCAGGAACTGTCGTCGGTGTCGCCGCATTACCTCATCGACACGGTGGCCGACCTGCCGGCCGTGGTCACCGATATCGAAGCCCGCCTGGCGCGAGGCCAACGCCCCTGACCTAAAGCCTGTTCACCCATTCGCAACGCATACCGCGGCCGGCATCCCCCCGGCCGTGGGGGCCCTCTTCACCCTTTTTTTTCCGATCACCCACGGAGTTCCTCATGAATCGCTACAAGCTGCTTGCACTGGCCGCCGCCCTGACGGGCGTGATGGGCGCCGCCTCCGCCGAGACCACGCTGACCGTCTACACGGCGCTCGAAGCCGACCAGATCAAGGTCTACCAGGCCGCGTTCGAGAAGGCCAATCCCGACATCAAGATCCAGTGGGTGCGCGACTCCACCGGCATCATCGCCGCCAAGCTGCTGGCCGAAAAAGGCAACCCCAAGGCCGACGTGATCTGGGGCCTGGCCGGCACGGCGCTGGGCCTGATGGACAAGGAAGGCATGCTGCAGCCTTACGCCCCCAAGGGCCTGGACCAGATCGCCGCCAACATGCGCGACGCCAAGGCCGAGCCGTCGTGGGTCGGCATGGACGGCTACGCCGCCGCCATCTGCTTCAACACCATCGAAGCCGAAAAGCAGAAGCTGCCCAAGCCCACGTCCTGGCAGGACCTGACCAAGCCCGTGTACGCCGGCAAGATCGTCATGCCGAATCCGGCGTCGTCGGGCACGGGCTTCCTGGATGTCAGCGCCTGGCTGCAGATCTTCGGTGAAGAGAAGGGCTGGGCCTACATGGACGCCCTGCACAAGAACATCGGTTCCTACACGCATTCGGGTTCCAAGCCCTGCAACATGGCCGCCGCCGGCGAGTTCCCGATCGGCGTGTCGTTCGACTACCGCGCCGCCAAGCTGAAGGCCGACGGCGCGCCGGTCGAAGCCGTGTTCCCGTCGGAAGGCCTGGGCTGGGAAGTGGAAGCCACCGCCATCATGAAGGGCACGAAGCATCTGGAAGCCGCGCGCAAGCTGGCCGACTTCTCCGCCAGCCGCGAGGCCAATGAACTGTACAAGGCGAACTTCGCCGTCCTGGCGATTCCGTCGATCGCCACGGCCAACCCGAACCTGCCCGCCGACCTGACCTCGCGCATGATCAAGAACGATTTCACGTGGGCCGCCACGAATCGCGAACGCATCATCGCCGAATGGACCAAGCGCTACGACGGCAAGTCCGAACCGAAGAAGAAGTAAGTGTCCACCATCGCGGCGGCGCCGGGCGCCGCCGCGCCTCGGGAAGCGCCCGCGGGCGCTTCCCCGCAATCCTCTTGCAATGTTTCGAAGATGAAAAAATTCGACGTGATCGTGGTGGGCGCGGGCATGCTCGGCATCGCGCACGCATGGGCGGCCGCCAAGCGCGGCCTGTCGGTGGCCGTGATCGAGCGCAGCCGGCAGGCGCATGGCGCCACGATACGCAACTTTGGCCAGGTCATCGTGACGGGCCAGGCGCCGGGCATGATGCTGTCGCACGCCCAGCAGGCCCGCGAGCTGTGGCTGGAACTGGCGGACAAGGCGGGCTTCCATGTGAGCGCCAACGGCGCCCTGGTGCTGGCCCGCAATGCGGACGAGGCCGACGTGCTGTGCGAGTTCGCGGATACGCGGATGCGGCAGGAAGGATATCGCGCCGAACTGCTGTCCGGCCGCGACGTGGCGGGCCTGTACGGCGGCCAGCTCGCCCACCACTGCATGGCACTGCGCGGCCACGACGACTTGCAGATCTACTCCCGCGAGGCCTTGCCCGCCATCACGCGCTATCTGGAAACGTCTCTGGGCGTCACGTTCATCACGGGGACGCTGGCGCGCGCGGTGGAAAACGGCGAGGTCTGCACCACGGCGGGCGATTTCAAGGCCGCCCACGTCTTCGTCTGCCCGGGCCACGATTACCTGACCCTGCTGCCCGAACGCTTCGCGCCGTTGAACCTGGAGGTCACGTGCCTGCAGATGCTGCGCGCGGCCTTCGAGACCAACCCGATCGCGCTGGACCGCCCGGTGCTGACGGGCCTGTCCTGCGTGCACTACGGCGCCTTTTCCGATCTGCCATCGGCGCAGGCGCTGCGCGGCGTGATCCAGGCGCGCACGCCCATGCTGCTGGAAAACGGCATCCACCTGCTGATCAGCCCCACGCCGTATGGCGAACTGATCATCGGCGACTCGCATCGCTATGGGCAGGACGCGCCGCCGTTCAACGACGAAGCCGTGGATAACGCCATGCTGGACCTGGCCTCGCAGGCCCTGGGGGCACGGCTGCGGGTGCTGGAGCGCTGGCAGGGCGTATACGGCGCGCATGGGCCGGCGCCGTTTTCGGTGATTCCGGTGGACGCGGCCACCACGGTGGCGGTCATGCATTCCGGCGTCGGCATGACGGTGGGGCTGGCGATCGGCGAACGGACGGTCGCCGGCGTGACGGGTCGCTGATGTCCGCCGGCGCGCGGCAATGAAAAAGGGCCTCGCGATCGCGAGGCCCTATTCATCGTGCGGTCCAGCCGGCCTAGACCTCTTGCATGATGCGGCGGTACCACTCGTGGAAGTGCTGCATGCCGTCTTCCATCGGCGACTGGTAGGGGCCTGTCTCGTTCACGCCGCGCAGCATCAGGGCCTTGCGGCCGGCATCCATGCGTTCGGCGATCTCGTCGTCTTCGATGGCCGTTTCCATGTAGGCGGCGCGCTGCGCTTCGACGAATTCGCGTTCGAAGGCGGCGATTTCCTCGGGGTAGTAGAACTCGACGACGTTCACCGTTTCCTGGGGGCCCTTCGGATACAGCGTGGACAACACCAGCACGTGCGGGTAGAGCTCGATCATGTGGGTCGGGAAGTACGTGACCCAGACCGCGCCAAAGTCCGGCGCGTCGCCGCCACGAAACGACAGCAGACGGTCATGCCACTGCTTGTACACATCCGAGCCGGGCTGGGCCAGCGCATTGTGCACGCCCACCTTCTGCAGGCTGTACCAGTCGTTGAACTCCCAGGCCAGATCGTCGCACGTGACGAAGCGCCCCAGGCCGGGGTGGAACGGACCGACGTGATAGTCCTCGAGGTAGACCTCGATGAAGGTCTTCCAGTTGTAGTTGCACTGATGCACTTCGACGTGGTCCAGCACGTAGTCGCCGAAGTTGAACTCGGGCCGCGAGAACAGCGGCGCCATGTCGGCGGCCGGATCGCGCGGGCCTTCGAACAGCAGGCCGTGGCAATCGCGCAGGCGGAACTTCTGCAGGTTCATGCAGGGCGTGGTCTCGAACTGAGGCGCGCCCAACAACTCGCCGTGGTTGTTGTACGTCCAGCGGTGCAGCGGGCACACGATGTTGCCGCCAGTGGCCTTCAGATTGCCGTGCGTATTGCAGTTGCCGGCCACGTTGCCGGCTTCGCCGCCAAGCATCAATGCCTGCCGGTGGCGGCAGACATTTGAGATGAGTTCGACGCCTTGCTGGTTGCGAACCAGCGTGCGCCCTCCGTTTTCCTGAACCAACGTACGCCAATCCCCGACTTCGGGCACCACTTTCTGGTGGCCGACATATTGCGAGGATTGCTTGAAAATGAGTTCTTGCTCGCGGGCAAAGAGGGCTTCGTCAAAATATGCACTGACGGGTAGCTGGGTGCGAGCTGGCACGACATGTGCCATCCGACCGATGTCGGTCATGATTCCCTCCGCTCGGATAAAAAAGCCAGGACGGTTTGAGCTTTGCCAAGCGCTTTTGTTCAAGCCAAGGTTTTGATCAAGGCCTGTTCAAGAATTTGAGCCTGGCTAAATCCGTTCTGGCGCGAAGAAAAATCGGTGTCTGGCCGATCAAATAAGCCGTGAATTGTACCCCAAGGGCTTGTGCCTCGCCCGTGAAACGCGGGGAGGCTTGGCGAAGCAATCGAAGGGTGGGTTTGGGGCGGCGCCAAGCCCGATTAACCCTTCGCGGCGTAGGTCTTTCAGACGAGCTTGCGGGTGGCGGGATGACGCCTGAGCAACCAGCTACTGGCCGCCGACAGGACGAAGACCGCCGCGGTCAGCAAGGGCACGGCCCAGGCGTCGCGCTGTCCGCCGGAGAAGGCGCCGGCGCGGCGCGCCACGTCCAGGAACACCGGGTGGATCAGATAAACGCCGAAAGTCAGCGGCGCCAGCGAGGCCAGCCTGGGCAGGCGCGGCGACGACACGATCCATTGGAACGCGGCCAGGGACATGAAGGGCACGGTCAGGCTGAAGTAATCGTAGAAGTAGGTGTCGAGCGCGTGGCCATCGGACATGATGGTCACGCCCAGCGCGGTGGCGGCAACGCTGGCCGCCAGCATCAGGCCGGGGCGCGGAATGCGCATCTCGCCATCGAAAATCAGGCGGCCCGCGACGAAGTAGCCCAGATAGGGAAGAAACCACGTCAGGAAGAAGCCATGAGGCGCGCCGAGCGCGCGGCGATACAGGGCATCCAGTATCGCCACGCCCAGAATGCCCACTACCCACAGCGCGCGGGCCTTGGGCGTGCTGCGCACATACAGCAGGCGGACCAGGGGGGCGAACAGGTACAGCCCCACGATCATGTACAGGTACCAGAGATGGTAGTAGGGCTCGCCCTGCGCAACCTTGCGCGGCCAGAACGAAAAATCGACGCGGCCATCGTCCCACCAGTCCAGGCCGGTGCGCCACGCCAGGTAGAAGAGGGTCCAGAACAGCAGCGGAGCGCAGATCCGGGCCATGCGCCGGCTGTAGAACTTCTGGGCGTCCTGCGGCTTGTCGGGATCCAGCAGCAAGGCGCCGCTTACCATCACGAAGACAGGCACGCACCAGCGAGCGGCGGAGTCGTACAGGTTGGCGGCAAGCCACGCGCCGCCGCCATACGCGGCCGGATCGCTGACGATCAGCGCGGCGCTATGCAGCAGGACTACAGCTACGGCCGCCAGCCAGCGGGCGGCGTCCAGGCGGGCGTATCGGTCTTCGGTATGAGGCATCGGGCTCCCGCTGGGTGTTTGCTGCGTTACCTTAGCAGTGGCACGCGTCCGATTTCTGTATCCAGGGGTTAGGCCAGGCGTAAAAAACCGACAGGACCGGAGTGGCGCTGTCGGTGGGAAGGGTCAACCCGCGTCAGGGTGGCGGGCCGACCGAACGCGGGCCGGCGGTCCGCGAACGTTTTGTCACGAAACCGCGGGGCTGGGGCGCAGCCTCATTGCAGAACGATGTTGGCTTGCTTGATCAGTTGCGACACGATGGGCTGTTCGGTCGTGATCTGCTTGTCGAGTTCCGCCGCGGAGCCCGAGCGGGGATCGATGCCCATGTCGAGCATGCGCTTTTTCACGGTTTCGTCCTGCAGGGTTTCGGCCAAGGCCGACTGCAGCCTTTGCAGCACGGGGGCGGGCGTTCCCTTGGGCGCCACGAAGCTGAACCACGCGGTCATGTCGAACGCCGGGTAGCCCTGTTCGGCCAGCGTGCCCAGATTGGGTTGCGTCGCCAGGCGGGAGGGGCTGGTGATGGCGAACACCTTGACCTTGCCGGCATCGGCCTGCGGCATGCCGGTGGCGACCATGTCGAAGAACAGATCCACGTCGCCACTGATCAGCGCGGGCAGGGCCTGGGTCGCGCCCTTGAACGGCACGTGCAGGATGTCGATGCCCGCGCGTTCCTTGAACAGCTCGCCCGCCAGGTGCGACGACGTGCCGGGACCGAAAGTGGCGAAGGTCAGCTTGCCCGGGTTCTGCTTGGCATAGGCCACGACATCCTGGGTGCTGTTGAACGGACGCTTGGGGCTGGACAGCAGGACCAGCGGGCCGACGCCCACCATGCCGATGCGCGCGAAACCGTCCGGATCGTAGGGCAGTTCCTTGTAGAGATAGCGGTTGGTGACCAGCGTCGAGTTGGTGGCCATCAGGATGGTGTAGCCGTCCGGCGCTTCGCGCGAGACGTAGGCGGCTCCGATGGAGGTGCCCGCGCCCGCCTTGTTTTCGACGATCATGGGCTGGCCCAGGTTCTTGGCCATGCGCTCGGCCAGGACGCGCGTCAGCACATCCGTGGCGCCGCCCGCCGGGAAGGGCGAAATCACCTTGATCGGCCGGGCGGGATAGGTATCGGCCTGCGCACCCAGCGCGGCGGCGCTGAGCATCAGGGTGGCGAGCAGTTTGAAGCTGGTGCGAATCATGTTTTCCCCTTGAAATCGCATGGTCGAGAGTGGATCGCCGGGCCTGGCTTCGCTGGGCCGCGAGGTGTCTCATCGCGGTGGCTTGCCAGGTCTCCTTGGATGCTATAAATTCCGTATATTGGAATTTAATTTTGTCGTTCGAAATAAACTATAAAAACGAAGCGAATAGAAATGCAATCTTTTTCTGACGCAAGGCGCATCGCGCATCCGCCCTCCAAGCCGGACGAGAAGCTTGAACTGAGCCTGCCTGCGCGGCGCAAACGCGCGGCCGGCGCAAGCGAGGGCGCCAATTCGCCGGACTTCATCACCGCCTTGGCGCGCGGCCTGGACGTGCTTCGGTGCTTCCGGCATGGCGTGGTGGCGCTGGGTAACCTGGATCTCGCACGCCTGACCGGCCTGCCCAAGCCCACCATCAGCCGCATCACGTACACGCTGACCGAACTGGGCTATCTGCGCTACCACCCGGACACGGGCAAGTATTCGCCCGGTTATGGCGTCCTGGCGCTGGGCTTCGGCCTGCTGGCCGGGCTGGAAGTGCGCGAACTCGCCAAGGTGTCGATGACCGATCTGGCGCGCGATACCGGTGGAGCGGTCGCGCTGGGGGCCTTCGATGGCGACGCCATGACCTATGTCGAAGCCATCCATGGCTCGTCCGCCCTGTATCTGCGTCTGCCGGTGGGCTATCGCGCCAGCCTGGACAGCGCCATGGGCCGCGCCTACCTGGCCAGCCTGCCGGCCGAGGAATGCGACGGCATCCTGGCGCGCCTGGGGGCCGCGGCCCCGGCCGGCGCGGCGATCGACCGCGCCCGCGCGGAACTGCGGGAGTCGGGCTGCTGTTTTGCGATCGGCGAATGGCAGTCGGGCATCAACGCGGTCGCCGTGCCGTTCACGTCCATCACGGGCGAGGGCGTTTTCGTCATGAGCTGCGGCGGACCCGCCAGCCTGTTGGAAGAGCCCGACTTGCGCGCCCGGGTGGCGCCGGCATTGCTGGCCGCGGTAGCGGGGCTGGCGGGGGCGCCGGGCTGACGCGTGGCGCGCATCCGGGGCAGGCGTGGCTATCTCGTACAATTCACGGATTGATCCACCCCTAGCGCCCTCGGAGACCCGTTTGGCCAAACCCACACAAGCTGATCCGCAGACCGACGATCGTCCCTTGCCCCAGGATTTCGAAACGGCCCTGGCCGAGCTGGAATCGCTGGTTGCGGCCATGGAAGACGGCTCGTTGCCGCTTGAGCAATCGCTGGCGGCCTACCGCCGCGGTGTGGCGCTCACGCGGGTCTGCCAAGACCGCTTGGCGCAGGCCGAACAACAGGTCAAGGTTCTGGAAGGCGACCTGCTGCGGCCGCTGGATCCCTCGGCGCTGGATGACGAATAAGAACCCGATGAAGCAAACTCAACTCGCTTTCTCCGAGTGGTTGCAAGGCCGTGCGCGACACGTCGAAGACGTGCTCGATGACCTGATGCCTCCGGCGGACGTGCTGCCCTCGCGCCTGCACGAAGCCATGCGGTACGCCGTGCTTGGCGGCGGCAAGCGCGTGCGCGCGGCCCTGGTCTATGCCGCCGGGCAGGCCTGCCCGGTCAGCGGCAGCGTGCTGGCCATCGAAGCCTCGCTGGACCGCGCGGCCGCTGCCGTGGAACTGATCCATGGCTATTCGCTGGTCCACGACGACCTGCCTTGCATGGACGACGACACGCTGCGCCGAGGCCGGCCCACCGTCCACGTGCAATTCGACGAAGCCACGGCGATGCTGGCGGGCGACGCGCTGCAGCCGCTGGCGTTCGACCTGCTGGCCTCCATGCCGATCGCGCCCGCGCTTATTGTGCAGGCCACCCAGTCGCTGGCGCGCGCGGCTGGCAGCCAGGGCATGGCGGGCGGGCAGGCCATCGATCTGTTCAGCGTGGGGCGTTCGCTGTCGCGTGATGAATTGCAGATGATGCATGGCATGAAAACGGGCGCCATGCTCGCATGCAGCGTGGCGCTGGGCGGGATCGTGGCGGGCGCCAGCTCGGCGTCGCGCCAGGCGCTGGACGCCTACGCGCAGGCCATGGGGCTGGCTTTCCAGGTGGTGGACGACATCCTCGACGTGACCGCCGATACCGCCAGCCTGGGCAAGACGCCTGGCAAGGACGCGGCCGAGAACAAGCCGACCTACGTGTCGCTCCTGGGGCTATCCGAAGCTCGCGCCTTTGCCGAGGAACTGCGGGAAGCCGCCCTCGCTGCCTTGGCTCCGCTGGGGGATGCCGGCGCGCGCCTGGCCCAGCTGGCCGACTTCATCGTTCTTCGGGACCGCTGATCCGTGATACGCACGGCCTGATCGCAGGCCGGGCCAACGAACCCACATAAAAGCATGACGACTGATTTATTGGACCGCATTCAATCGCCGGCAGACCTCAAGCGCCTGGATCGTCGCGAGCTCAAGAAGCTCGCGGACGAACTGCGCGGCTTCGTGCTGGAGTCGGTGTCCAAAACGGGCGGGCATTTATCGTCCAATCTGGGCACCGTCGAGCTCACGCTTGCGCTGCATCAGGTGTTCGACACGCCGCATGACCGCATCGTCTGGGATGTGGGCCACCAGTCCTATCCCCACAAGATCCTGACCGGACGGCGGGCCGGCATGGCCAAGCTGCGCCAGCAGGGCGGCATTTCGGGCTTTCCCAAGCGCAGCGAATCCGACTACGACGCCTTCGGCACCGCGCATTCGTCCACCTCGATCTCGGCGGCGCTGGGCATGGCGGTCGCCTCGCGCAATGCCGGGGTACAACGTCAGCACATCGCCGTGATCGGCGACGGCGCGATGTCCGCCGGCATGGCCTTCGAAGCCATGAACAACGCGGGCGTCACGCCCAACATCAACCTGCTGGTGATCCTGAACGACAACGACATGTCGATCTCGCCGCCGGTGGGGGCGTTGAACCGCTATCTGGCCCGCCTGATGTCGGGCCGCTTCTACGCCACGGCCAAGAACGTGGGCCGCGCGGTGCTGCAGCATGTGCCTCCCGTGCTCGAGCTGGCGCGCCGCTTCGAAGAACACGCCAAGGGCATGGTCACGCCGGCCACCCTGTTCGAGGAATTCGGCTTCAATTATGTCGGCCCGATCGACGGCCACGACCTGGACGCGCTGGTGCCCACGCTGCAGAACCTGAAGGCCCTGGAAGGCCTGCAGTTCCTGCATGTGGTGACCAAGAAAGGGCAGGGCTACAAACTGGCCGAGGCCGATCCGGTGCTGTATCACGGCCCGGGCAAGTTCGACCCCGCGGTCGGCATCCAGCAGTCCAAGGCCCCGGGCAAGCGCACGTTCACGCAGGTGTTCGGGCAGTGGCTGTGCGACACGGCCGAGCAGGATCCGCGCCTGGTCGCGGTCACGCCCGCCATGCGCGAGGGCAGCGGGCTGGTGGAATTCGAAAAACGTTTTCCGCAGCGTTACTTCGACGTGGGCATCGCCGAGCAGCACGCCGTGACGTTTGCCGCCGGCATCGCCTGCGAAGGGCAAAAGCCTGTCGTGGCCATCTACTCCACATTCATGCAGCGCGGCTACGACCAGTTCGTCCATGACGTCGCCCTGCAGAACCTGGATGTCACGTTCGCGCTGGACCGCGCGGGCATCGTGGGCGCCGACGGCGCCACGCATGCCGGCAATTACGACATCGCCTTCCTGCGCTGCGTGCCGAACATGGTGGTGGCCACGCCCTCCGACGAAAGCGAAACCCGCTTGCTGCTGTCGACCTGTTATCAGCATCCGGGCCCGGCCTCGGTGCGCTATCCGCGCGGCGCAGGGTGCGGCGCTCAGGAAGACGCCGGCCTGGATGCCGTCGAGCTGGGCCGCGGCCTGCTGCGCCGCGAGGGCAGGAAGATCGCCATTCTGGGCTTCGGCACGCTGGTCCAGTCGGCGCTGGGCGCTGCCGCCAAACTGGACGCCACGGTGGCCGACATGCGCTTCGTCAAGCCGATCGATCGCGCACTGATCCTGGACCTGGCGAGCCGCCACGACGCGCTCGTCACCGTGGAAGACGCATCCATCATGGGCGGCGCGGGCAGCGCGGTGCTGGAAGTGCTGAGCGCCGCGGGCGTGCAGATTCCTGTATTGCAACTAGGCCTGCCGGACGAGTTCATCGATCACGGCGAGCAGTCGGCGCTATTGGCCGGCATGGGCCTGGACGCCGCCGGCATCGAGCAATCGATCCGGGCCCGCTACGCCGATTTGCTGAACTGAGCCCTTCTTGCGGACGACGGCGGAAGCCGTCATCCGCAAGGATGAAACACACTGTTCCGCTCCTGCCAACATACGAATAGAAGGGTTTTCCCCGGCGATTGCCAGCGTATGGGCGATAATGAGCGCCTCTCAAGATTACTAGGCCTGTGCGTTTTCACGACTGACTGCCTAGACAGGTAAGCCGAAATGAATTCTCCGATCGACCCCGCCATCGTGATGCCCGACGTCCAGAGTTCGGCCGACACACGGCACATCCCGATTCAGCGCGTGGGCATCCGTGGCGTGCGCCATCCCATGCTGGTTGAAAGCGGCGACGGCTCGGCCCAAGGCACCGTGGCCAACTGGACGCTGACGGTCGCCCTGCCGCCCGAAGAAAAAGGGACCCACATGTCCCGCTTCGTGGCCCTGCTGGAAAAGTACCGCAGCACCCCCATGACGCCGACCTTGTTCCGCGCCATGGCCGCCGACATGCTGCCGCTGCTGCATGCCGAGCGCGGCGACATCACGGCCTCGTTTCCGTACTTCATCAACAAGTCCGCCCCGATCTCCGGCGTACAGAGCCTGCTGGACTACGAAGTCCAGTGGATCGCCCGGGCCCAGGCCGACAGCGTCGAATTCGAACTTATCGTGCAGGTGCCCGTCACCAGCCTCTGTCCGTGTTCCAAGGCGATTTCCGAGTACGGCGCGCATAACCAGCGTTCGCACGTCACGGTCTCGGCCATCCTCAGCGACGACATCGGCATGGACGGCGTCATCCGCTTGATCGAAGAAGAAGGCTCATGCGAGCTGTGGGGCCTGCTCAAGCGCCCCGACGAAAAGTACGTCACGGAACGCGCCTACGACAACCCCAAGTTTGTCGAAGACCTGGTGCGCGACGTGGCAGCTCGCCTGAACGCGCACCCCGGCATCGCCCGCTATCGCGTCGAGGCCGAGAACTTCGAATCCATCCACAACCACTCGGCCTACGCCGTCGTGGAAGGCTGAGCGGCCCGTGAGCCATCCGGCGGCCAGCGACTGGCCGCTCATAGCGGGACTGCAGACGTGGGAATCGCGGCTGGCCAGCAATCTGGCCGGCCGCGGCCGCTTTGGCGTCGCACTCTATGAATTCTTCCGCTTCGGCGTCAAGCAGGCCTGGGCCTGCCTGTTCGGCGGCCTCATGTGCGCGCTGCTGCTGGGCACCCATTGGTGGTACCCCCAACACGCCGCCCTGGCCCGCTACGACTTCCTGACCTTGGCCGCGCTCGGCATCCAGGCCGCGCTGCTGGCGCTGCGCATGGAAACCTGGAGCGAGGCCCGGGTGATCCTGATGTTCCATGTGGTGGGCACCTGCATGGAAATCTTCAAGACCGCGGCGGGCTCGTGGATCTACCCCGAGGCCAGCGTGCTGCGCATCGGCGGCGTGCCGTTGTTCACGGGCTTCATGTATGCGGCCGTGGGCAGTTACCTGGCGCGCGTCTGGCGCCTGTTCGATTTCCGTTTCCAGGCCCATCCGCCGCTTGCCGCCACGGCGGCGCTGTCGGTGCTGATCTACCTGAACTTCTTTGCTCACCACTTCATCATGGATTTCCGGTGGGTGCTGTTCGCGCTGACGGGCGTGCTGTTCGCGCGCACCTGGGTGTATTTCCGCATCTGGCGGGCCTACCGCCGCATGCCGCTGCTGCTGGGCTTCGTGCTGGTGGCGCTGTTCATCTGGTTCGCCGAGAACATCGGCACCTTCGCCAACGCCTGGCGCTACCCGAGCCAGGCGCATGCCTGGCAGCTCGTATCCCTTGCCAAGCTCGGCTCGTGGTTCCTGCTGATGATCATCAGCTACGTGATGGTCAGCCTGGTCAACCGGCCGCAGGACATTGGTGTTGCGGATATGCCTCGGGCGGCGGGGCAGGAGCCGGCCACTAACGCGTCCCTTATTTCATAAGGTGGCGTCGGCTTGCGCGTACTTGCCCAATCGGTGATAATCGTGGGCTTTCTTGCTCGACCGCCCATGGTTTTTGGGTAGCGGGCTGCCCCTTGCTGCGAAACGTCGAAGTTGTAAACCCACCCATGATGGAAAGCGCGGGTGCAAGACGTTCGGCCAGCGAGACATCCTCAAGGAGTTTTACTCATGCGTCACTACGAAGTAGTGTTTATCGTTCACCCCGACCAAAGCGAGCAAGTGCCCGCCATGGTCGAGCGTTACCAAACGCTGGTCACGGGCCAAGGCGGCTCGGTCCATCGTCTGGAAGACTGGGGTCGCCGTCAACTGGCCTACCCGATCCAGAAGCTCGTCAAGGCTCACTACGTCTGCCTGAACATCGAGTGCGGCCAAGCCACGCTGGATGAACTGGAACACTCGTTCCGCTACAACGACGCCGTTCTGCGCCACCTGGTCATCAAGACCAAGAAAGCCCAGACCACGCCTTCGATCATGATGAAGTCGGTCGAGCGCGAAGAAGCCCGTAAGGCTTCGGCGGAAGCGGTCCCGGCTCAGGCCGAGTAAGCAGGGCTCACGAGAGCTCATCCCATGAAGTCCCCTCGGTGCCTGGCAGGATGAATCAGCTGGAACTCAGCGCCCGCGTTCTCGAATGCGAGCCTTTGCGCCACACTCCCGCCGGACTGCCCGCACTGGAAATGGTGCTGGCGCACGAGTCGGAAGTCATCGAAGCCGGCCACCCGCGCCGCGTCGAATTGACGATCACCGCCGTGGCATTGGGAGATCTGGCGTTGCTGTTGAAGAACACCGCTTTAGGGTCCGAATTGCTGGTGCAGGGGTTTTTGGCTCCCGCGCGCAAGGACTCGGTGAAGATCAAGCTGCATTTGCAGCAGGCGCGCAAGATCAGCGGTAGCGCAGGACGCGATCCGCAGGTGGCTTGAAAGGGTTGAGCAGCAGGTGTGAATAGCACCTTCTGAATACGGATAGGTTATGGGGAGTGGGAGCGGTTATCGATAACCACCCGGCCCCCTCAAACATAGAGGCACATATCATGGCTTTCTTCGGAAAACGCAAAGAAAAACGCAAATTCACGCAGCAGAACCCGCTCTTCAAGCGTCGTAAGTTCTGCCGCTTCACCGCAGCCGGCGTCGAAGAGATCGACTACAAGGATCTGGACACCCTGCGCGACTTCGTGCAAGAAAACGGCAAGATCATCCCGGCTCGCCTGACCGGCACCAAGGCAATCTACCAGCGTCAGCTGGACACCGCCATCAAGCGCGCGCGCTTCCTGGCTCTGTTGCCTTACACCGACAACCACAACTAATCCGGGGCACTGAAATGCAAGTTATTCTGCTCGAAAAAGTCGTCAACCTGGGCAACCTGGGTGAAGTCGTGCGCGTGCGTGATGGTTACGCCCGCAACTTCCTGATTCCCCAGAAGAAGGCCCGTCGCGCAACCGACGCCGCCCTGAAGGAATTCGAAGCCCGCCGCGCCGAACTGGAAAAGGCCCAGGCCGAGAAGCTGGCCGCTGCCCAAGCACTGGGCGAGCGCATGAACGGCTATCAGCTGAAGATCGCCCAGAAGGCCGGTGTCGACGGCCGTCTGTTCGGTTCGGTCACCAACGCCGACATCGCCGACGCCCTGAAGAAGGCTTCGTTCGAAGCCGTCGAAAAGGCCCAGGTTCGCCTGCCCAACGGTCAGTTGAAGGCTGTTGGCGAGTTCCCGGTCCAGGTTGCTCTGCACGCCGACGTCGTGGTTGACGTCACGGTTCTGGTCGAAGGCGAACTGTCCTGATCCGGTACCTGCTGTAAAAAGAAGCCGGCCCGCGCCGGCTTTTTTTCTTTGCGCCCCGCGGAGACCCTGCGTGCTGCCTTCCGGGAAGCGCGGTCCAGCCTTCACCCTGTTGTTTTCAGAGGACCTCTTGACTCATCCGCCCGTTCATCACAACGCGCCGCCGGGCTTGCGAGCCTGGCTCGACAGCGTGGACGCATCGCGTGAACCTTCAGTGCGGGAGGTGACGATAGACGGCGTGCGCTGCATCATCAAGCGCCGCCGGGCCGGCATAGACCGGAGCGTGAGCTATGCGCTGCGCTACGCGCGCGCCTTGTTCCTGGCCATGAGCTGCAAAGTCTTCCTGGGCGAATTTCCACGGCCCAGCGTGCTCCTGCGCAATGGACTGGCCCACGAGGGGCAGCGGCTGGCGCAATTGCTCAAGGCCGGCTGCCGCGTGCCCGAGGTCTGGTGGCAGGAACAGGGGCTGCTCGTCCTGGAGTTCGTGGGCCATGACCTGGCCTACCTGATCCGCAAGGAAGACACGACCTCGCGCCTGTGGCTCACGCGCGCTGCCGCCGCCGATCTGGCCGCCTTTCATGCCCGCGGCATGTGGCATGGGGGCGCGCAGATCCGCAACGTCACGCTGAACGAGGGCGAGATCTGGCGCATCGACTTCGAAGAGAACATCGGCGCGACCTTGTCGCGGCCGCTGGCCCAGGCCTACGATCTGTTCCAGATGCTGGCATCGCTGGTGTCTTTGCGTAAATTGCCGGATGCCGATGCCAGAGCGCTGGGTAAACTGGCGCTCGACGTCTATCTCGAGTGCAACCCCGACCCCGAGGTCAAAGCCCGCCTGACGCGCCTGGCGCGCGTTCTGTGCGCCGTGGCGACACCTCTGCGTCCCCTGCTGCGCCGCTTACCCTCGCGAGATGTCCAGGGGTTTTTCCGCGTTGCGGACATCCTGCAGCCGTTACTATTGAAGTCATGAACACACCCGCCGATTCCCAGCTCGAGTACCTGCGCGTTCCCCCCCATTCGATCGAGGCGGAACAATCGGTTCTGGGCGGCTTGCTGCTGGACAATACCGCCTGGGACCGTATCGCCGACGTGCTGGTGGAAGAAGACTTCTACCGCCACGATCACCGGCTGATCTGGCACCACATTGCCCGCCTGATCGGGCTGGCGCGTCCCGCCGACGTGATCACCGTCAACGAATCGCTGATCAGCGCCGGCAAGGCCGAAGACGCGGGCGGCCTGGCCTATCTGAACGCCCTGGCGCACAACACGCCGTCGGCCGCCAACATCCGGCGCTACGGCGAAATCGTGCGCGAGCGCGCCATGCTGCGCAAGCTTGTGTCGATCGCCGACGAGATTTCATCCGCCGCGCTGAATCCGCAGGGCAAGGAAGCCCGCCAGCTCCTCGACGAAGCCGAATCCAAGGTCTTCCAGATCGCGCAGGAAGGCTCGCGCGGCGCCGCGGGTTTCCAGGAGATCCAGCCGCTGCTCACGCAAGTGGTCGAACGCATCGACGAGCTCTATCACCGGGAAGGCAGTTCGGACGTGACCGGCGTCCCCACCGGGTTTGCGGACCTGGACAAGATGACCTCCGGCATGCACGGCGGCGACCTGATCATCGTCGCTGGCCGTCCGTCCATGGGCAAGACGTCGTTTTCGATGAACATCGGCGAGCACGTGGCCATCGAACAAGGCCTGCCGGTGGCGGTGTTTTCCATGGAAATGGGCGCCGTGCAACTGGCGATGCGTATGCTGGGTTCGGTCGGCTTGCTGGATCAGCACCGCATGCGCACGGGCAAGCTCATCGCCGAAGACTGGCCTCGCGTGACGCATGCCGTGCAGCTCATGCAGGATGCGCAGGTCTACATCGACGAAACGCCCGCGCTCAGCCCCATGGAGGTGCGTGCCCGCACGCGGCGGCTGGCGCGCCAGTGCGGCCAGTTGGGCCTGATCATCATCGACTACCTGCAGCTCATGTCGGGCAACGGTTCCGGCGAAAACCGCGCAACCGAAGTGTCGGAAATCAGCCGCTCGCTCAAGGGCCTGGCCAAGGAACTGAACTGCCCGCTCATCGCGCTGTCGCAGCTCAACCGAAGCCTGGAGCAGCGTCCCAACAAGCGGCCCGTGATGAGCGACCTGCGCGAATCGGGCGCTATCGAACAGGACGCCGACGTGATCCTGTTCATCTACCGCGACGAGGTCTATAACCCCGATTCGCCGGACAAGGGCACCGCCGAAATCATTATCGGCAAGCAGCGTAATGGTCCGATCGGAACCGTGCGGCTGACGTTCCAGGGTTCCAGCACGCGCTTCCTGAACTTCTCGGGCGCCCAAAGGCCGGACATGTACTGAACGGCATTCGTTCAACCAATAAAAAACCGCGCTTCGGGCGCGGTTTTTTATTGGGGCGGAGCGAGGCTCAGCCGTCGGCCTCGGGCCGTTTGCCGAAGCGCGCCGCGAGCACGCCGCATACCATGAGCTGGATCTGGTGGAACAGCATCAGGGGCAGCACGACCGCGCCCACGGCATGGCCGGCGAACAGCACCTGAGCCATGGGGATGCCGCTGGCCAGACTCTTCTTGGAGCCGCAGAAGAGCAGAGTGATGCGATCTTCCACGCTGAAACCGAACAAGCGGCCAGCCAATGCCGACAGGCCCAGCGCCAGCGCCAGGATGACGGCGCAGCAGACCAGCAGGCCGAGCAGCGCAGGGATCGGCGTGGAACTCCACAGGCCCTCGTTGATGGCTTCGGAGAAGGCCGTGTAGACCACCAGCAGGATCGAACCCTGGTCGACGAACTTGAGCATGGACTTGCGCTTGTGGACCCAGGCTCCGATCCAGCGGCGCGCGAACTGGCCCAGCACGAAAGGCAGAAGCAACTGCAGCATGATCTTGCCGACGGCGTCGAACGAGATCGGCGCGCTGCCGGCGTTTGCAACCACGGTGCCGACCAGCAGCGGCGTCAGAAAGATTCCCAGCAGGCTGGAGGCGGACGCGCTGCACACGGCGGCGGGCACATTGCCGCGCGCCATGGACGTGAACGCAATGGCCGATTGCACGGTAGCCGGCAGGCAGCAGAGGAACAGGATGCCCAGGTAGAGTTCGGGCGTGACCAGCGGTTCCAGCACGGGCTTGAGCGCCAGGCCAAGCAGCGGGAACATCAGGAACGTCGCGGAGAAGATGGTCAGGTGCAGCTTCCAGTGCGTCAGGCCGGCGATGATGGCCTCGCGGGACAGGCGCGCCCCATGCAGGAAGAACAGCAGGCCGACGGCCACGTTGGTGATCCACCCGAATATGACCACGCCTTGCCCGTGGGCGGGCACGATGCTGGCGATGATGACGGTGCAGATCAGATAGAGGGTGAAGCGGTCGGGCAGGAGTCGGACAAGACGGGACATGAGGGCGGGGAGGGAAGACGGAAAGCGGCGGCGCGCGCGGCGCGCCGGAAACGGGGCGTATTGTAGACCCGGCCGGTATCGGCCTCTTGCGGGCAGTCAGTCGGTGTCCGCCCGGTGAGGCGCAGGCGGACTTTTCGCGCTTACGGCGTCATCGCCAGCGCCAGATCGAAAGCCGCGACCAGGGAGGCGTGGTCGGCCAGGCCCTTGCCGGCGATGTCGAACGCCGTGCCGTGGTCGACGCTGGTGCGCACGAAGGGCAAGCCGACCGTCACGTTCACGCCATGGTCCAGCCCCAGATACTTGACCGGGATCAGGCCTTGGTCATGGTATTGGGCCACGACGATATCGAATTCTCCGCGGCGGGCGCGCATGAAAATGGTGTCGCCGGGCCAGGGACCGCTGGCGTCGATGCCTTCGGCACGCGCGGCGTCGATTGCCGGTTCGATGATGTCGATGTCTTCGCGGCCGAACTTGCCGCCTTCGCCCGCATGCGGATTCAGGCCCGCGACGGCCACGCGCGGCCGCGCAATGCCCATCTGCCGGCAGGCGCGGTCCGCCAGCCGCATGGCGGTGAGTTCCGCGCTGGGCGTGATGCGCGCAACGACATCCGCCAGCGCCACGTGAATGGTCACCAGCAGCACGCGCAGCTCGTCATTGGCCAGCATCATCGCGAAGTCCTGCGTGCCGGAGCGCTCGGCCAGGATCTCGGTGTGGCCCGGGTAGTCGATCCCGGCCTCGTGCATGGATTTTTTGTTCAGGGGGGCGGTGACGATGGCGCGGATGCGGCCGGCCTGCGCATCGTCGATCGCGGCGCAGACGTAATCGTAGGCGCCGCGTCCCGCGAGGGCGCTGATCTGCCCGGCGGGCAGATCCGGAGGAAGGGGGGGGCTGCAGGCGATGACATTGATGCGGCCCGCATCGGGACGGGCGTGGCCGATCCCGGCGATTTCCGTGACTTCCAGGCGAGCACCCAACTGGGCCGCCGCGCGGCGCAGCGCGCCCGCGTCGCCGTAGACGACGCAGGGCGCGTTCAGCCCCTGCGCGTAAGCCTTGACGACGATCTCGGGGCCGATGCCCGCGGCATCGCCCATGGTGATCCCCACGGGCAGCGGCATGTTCATGATGGGATGGCGCCGCACTCGAAGGTGACGGTGGCGCGTTTGGATCCCAGGCCGGTCGCGTGATTGGACGTGATTTTCGGCTTTTGCAGCTTGCGGCCAATGGACTGGCAATACTGGTCGGCGCGTTGCAGGGCCTGATTCTTGATTTCGACCCAGGTCAGCAACTGCGTGCCGGAACTATAGGTGACGCTGTATGTGTTCTTGTCGACGGACGTGACTTCGCTCATGCTGGAACAGGCGGTCAGCAGGGTGAGCAAGGCGGCGGCAGAGGCAAGGCGAGCAAGCATGAAGGATCCAGGTTTCGCGGTAACCCTCATTACACCACCTTGTCGCGCGGGGTGGAAAGGCGGGCCGGACGGGGAGGCGCTGTCAGGGCGTGCCGACGGCGCTCCGGCGGTCCACCTTGCGGCTCAGCACGATAGAGGTCTGAGTCTGCTTGACGCCGTCGATCAGGCCGATGCGGTCCAACAGGCCGTCGAGTTGTTCGTGGGTCTCGCAGCGCAGAAATATGAGGTAGTCATACGGCCCGCTGACCGACGAGACTTCCTCGACCTCGGGCATTCTTTCGAGTTCGCGGATCACCGCGGCCGGCGTCTTCGGCAGCACGCTGATGAAGCAGTAGGCGCGCACCGCCGCTTCTTCCAGCAAGCGCCCCAGGCGTACGCCATAGCCTGCCACGATGTTCTCGCGCTCCAGGCGGGCGATGCGGGCCACCACGGTGGTGCGGGCCAGGCCCAGCTTGCGCGCCAGAATGGCCGCCGGCTCGCGCGCATTGGCTTGCAGCAGGCTGAGCAATTGCCGGTCGATGGTGTCGAGTCGTTCGTTCATGCGGTGGGCAATGGCGTTGAGCCGGAAGACAGGAGTGCCGACGGTACAGGCCTTGGCCCGCCCGCGTCAATGTGGCGCCACTAACCGTCGGACTCCGGCGGAACGCCGCCATGGTAGATGCGGCCGTCGAACTCGAAGCGCGTGATGGTCTTGTGCGCGGCATCGAAAATGCGGTCGCGGCTGGCATCGTCCAGGCCGTCGTGGTCGGCGAAGCTGAAGCGGCACAGGTCTATGTCGCTGTCATAGAAGGCGCTGTGCACGAACCGGCTGACGTCGGCCTCATGCGCGAAATGCGCGAATTCGCGCAATTGCTCCATTTCATGGAAGGAACCGTTGCGGCTGACCAGCAGCATGCCGAACTTGCGCTCCTCGTCGGCCACCGGTTCCGGCGCGGGCGGCGCGTCGGCGGCCTGCGGATCCTTGCAGTCGAAGTGCGCGCCGACTTCGCGCATGGCGGCCAGCACCCGCTGCCACTCGCCTTCATCCAGGGTCAGGCGGGCCATCATGTAGAACAGCCGCTGCCGTCCCAGCGAGCGGGGCTCGGGGCCGCCCACATAACTCGACCACGGGGTGGATGCGTCCAGTCCAGCCAGCTCGGCCATCCGGGCGTCGCTGTAGCCCAGCTTGTCCTGCAACCGCCGCATGGCCTGGGCGTTCGGGGGGGCATAGTTCTGGATCGTCTTCATGAACGCGCTCCGATTGCACCGGACGCCCTGGAGCGGGACCGGTGACGTGCGCCGCGGTGCCCTTGCGGCTACGCTTCATGCTAGCGCGCCATATGGCGCTTGCCTAGCGGCGGGCAGATCAACGGGACGGCCCTTACCGGGGGCGGCCCATGCCGGGGGCGGCCCATGCCGGGGCGGCCCATGCCGGCGCGGCCCGAGCTTGGGCGCCATGCTAGGATTTGCGCCGACTTTCATTGCCAGGAGGCTTTCATCATGGACACTCAGGAACAAATCGCCGTTATCGTGCACACCATCTCGCATCAGGGCGGCCGTATCGACGCGCTGAACTCCACGCTCTTGTCGATGCTGCATCTGGTGAAAGGCTCGCCGGGCTTGCGCGAAGCCATCGAGGCCCAACTGGAGCAGAACTATTCCAGCCTGCTGGCCCGCTCCGAGAATCCTCAGTACGTGGCAGGGTTCGAAAGCGTGCGCGACATGATCGTGGGCGCGCTGAAGTAGTCAGCGCGGACCCAAGTTACCCACAACTTCTGTGGACAAGCCTTGGGATAGCGCGGGCATAGATGCGCAAACTCCTTTAATTACAAGGGCTTGCCAGGAGCGCTCAAAGGTGGCGCCGATTGCATCGGCCCGGCCTTCATGCGCGGGCCGGCACGGCTTGGTCAAGCCGGGTAATATGCGGCCCCATGCGGAATCAGTATTCAATGGATGGCCGGAGCGCGGCGATGGCGGCTCGCGTTTCGGAAGCGGCAAAGCTGGCGGCGTTCGACCCTGGCAAACTCTCCCCCGAGGCGCGCCAGAGCTGGGAGCGCATGGGGCATGGCTTCAAGGCCTGGCACGACTTCGACCAGCGCCACCCCATTCTGCGCCGGCTGGCGCTGCTGCCTTTCATCGGCGGCCTGTATCGCAGCGCGCGGCGCCGCCACGTGCTGCGGGCTAGCGGCAAGCTGGTGTTCTGAGCGGCCAGGCGCCTATTTCCGGCGCCGGCCGAACACGCGATACGCCAGCCAGATGGCCACGCCGATGGCGGCTGCTATCGCCAGCTTGGTTTCCACGCCGTGCAGGCGTCCCAGCAGCGATTCGATCGTTTGCCCGAAGGCATAACCCAGCAGGCTGAAGCAGGCCGCCCAGATGGCCGCGGCGATGGCGTTGAGCACCAGGAACCGCAGCGGCGGCACCTGGGATACGCCAAGCGCCACCGGACCCACCGTGCGCAGGCCATACAGGAACCGCAAGGACAGGATGAATCCATGCGGATAGCGGTCGATGGCGGACAGGGCCTTTTCGAAGGCGGGCTTCTCGCGGATGCGCCGGACATATCTGTGCTCGCGATAACGCCTGCCCAGGTGGAACAGCAACTGGTCGGCCAGGAACGACCCGGCGAAGGCGCAGAGCATCACGGACGGCAGGTGCAGCAGCCGCTGGTGCGCCAGGAAGCCGGCTAGCACCACGACGCTTTCGCCTTCCAGGAAGGTGCCGCCGAGCACGGCCCACAGTCCGTAGTCGATGATGAATTGATGCAGTTCCAGATTCATCCTGTCCGTTCGTCCACAATGCGCGCCAGCGTCAGCAGCGCCCGCGAAATATCCGGCGTGGTGCGCTGTCCGCAACTGATGCGCAGAAAATGGTTGAACCGGGTACCGTTCGAGAACATGGCGCCCGGCGCGACCCTTATGCCTTGGCGCAGCGCGCTCTCGAAGACGTCCATTCCCGAGCGGCCATCGGGCATCTCCACCCACAGCAGCATGCCGCCTTGCGGCACGCTCAGACGTGTGCCCCGCGGAAAGTGCGCGGCGATGGCCTCCGCGGTCTGGTCGCGTTGCGCCTTCAATTGCCGGCGTAACCGCGTCAGATGGCGGTCGTAGGCGCGCGACTCCATGAACTCCGCCACCGCGATCTGCGCCAGCGGCTCATTGGGGCGGCTTTGCGCAAACTTCAGCATGGCGATCCGCGCTTTCCAGCGCCCGCCCAGCAGCCACCCCAGCCGCATGCCCGGCGCCAGCGTCTTGTGCATCGACGAGCAATAGATGACGTTGCCGGTCGCGTCCCAGGACTTGGCCGCGGGCAAAGGCGTGTCGTCGTCGGTGAGGGCACCGTAGGTGTCGTCCTCGATCAGCGGCACTTGCTGGCGTTCGCACAGGGCGACGAGCCGTGCCTTGTGCGCATCGGGCATGACGCAGCCCAGGGGGTTGTGGAAATTGGGCACGACGACCACGGCGCGGATATCGCCGTGCGTCTGGAAGGCCAGGTCCAGCGCCTCTATCGACAAGCCGTGCTGCGGGCTCGTGGGGATTTCCAGCGCCCGCATGCCCAGGCTTTCCAGGATCTGCAGCAAGCCGAAATAGGCGGGCGACTCCACCGCGATGGTGTCCCCGGGCCGGGCGACGGCGCGCAACGCCAGGTTCAGGGCCTCGATGCAGCCGTGCGTGACGATGACGTCGTCGGGCGTGGCGTTGATGCCGTTGGCCAGCGCGCGGCGGGCCAGCACCGCGCGAAGATCCGGATGCCCTTGCGGCGGCACCGGGCTGACCAGCACCTGTGGCGACTGGCGCAGCGCCCGCGTCATGGCCTGTTTGAGCTCTTCCATCGGATACGCTTCGGGCACTGCCGCCGCCAGCGCAAAGTTGGCGCTGACCGGATGGGCTTCGCATTTCGCGATGAAGTCCGACACCCGGTCATGGATGCCCACATACTGCGCCGCGCCCAGGGTCTGCCGGATATCGGGTTCGCTGACAGGGGGGATGCTGTTGCGCCTGGGTTTCAGGACGAAATACCCGGAGCGGGGCCGCGCTTCGATCAGTCCGTCGTCTTCCAGTTGGCGGCAGGCCTGCAACGCGGTGGACAGGCTGACGTGATGGGTCCGCACCAGGGTACGAACGGACGGCATGCGCTGGGCGGGAGCGAGCACGCCGGTCTGGATGGCGCGCCGGTAGTGATTGGCCAGGCGTAGGTATAGCGGTTGTGGATCCATGCGCCGATCTTGCTCCTCGGGGTTGGAATGAGGGAAGGCACAGATTCCAGAAAAATACACCATAACAGCGGCAAAATCGAGCGTCTGCATCGGTACAGAAAGCCGAATTGTGTGGCTGTTGCGCAGAGCAGCCCGGAAGTAGCCTGTCGGTGTCCGATTGGAGATGACCATGACCCCGCACTACGACGACCTTGCCCCGGCGCGCCGCCTGGAAATCGCGCCCGGCTCCACCCGGTGGCTTGTCCTGCGCGCCGGCGCCGCCGTCATTTGCACGGAAGGCAGCGTGCGGGTCGAAGAGACTGCAAATGGCGCCGAAGCCCCGGAGGGCCTGCATCGCGCCCTATCCGTGAGGGTCAATGCGGGCGAGGTCCATGGGTTGGCCTACGGCGGCGCCGTGCGTCTGACGGCGATCCTTGGCGCCCAGGTGATCTGCCTGGATTCCACGAGTCCCTGGGGCCGCATTTTCCGCCGGGCGGGACGTCTGTTTCAAAGAATTTGGGTGAAAAACAGAAATAACAGCCTGGGTGCGCTGCACAAGATTTCAAAATGAGGTATGATTCACACATCAGACGCGGGGTGGAGCAGTCTGGCAGCTCGTCGGGCTCATAACCCGAAGGTCGTAGGTTCAAATCCTGCCCCCGCAACCAGTTTCAAGCAGTACCCGGTTCTTCCGGCAGCGCGCTGAATGCGTGTAGCCCCGAGACCTCTGCTAAAAAAGCCGCGACATTGTCGCGGCTTTTTTTCGTCTGTCCCTTGCCCTGGGTCAAACCATTGTTCCAGTCCGGAGTTTCCCGGATGCCGCTGTGCGCACAGGGGTGCGCCCCTGCGCTACCATGGGTCACGCGCGCTAGGTTGCCGCACAGAGGAGGGTCCATGGGAACAGCGAAATACGATCATCCCGGCTATGTCGCCGACACTGGCTCTGAAGGCAAGTACCACGTGGGGATCTGGTGCCCCCACGGATATCCCGCCCATATCCACATTGGCCGTCCCGCCGAACTCGGCGATCCCCAGGCGTTGTTGCGCTTGCGGATACCGGACGGCGTGTTCCAGTCGCTTCCGGATGATCCCGAAACCCTGTGCCGCCGGGCGCTGGGCCAGGCCCTGGACGCCGGGCTGCTGCGTTCCGTCTCGGTGGACGGCGAATACCAGGAGCTTCGTTTTCAGCTTGACGCCGAGCCGTGGTCCGGGCCCATGCAAGCGGCGGGCAACGCCTGAGGCAAGAGTTACCCACAGGGATTGTGGACAAGCCTTGGGATAGCTTCTGCGTATTTGCGATTTCTGCCGTAATAACAAGGGCTTGGCGCCCGAGGTCAAGAAATGGCCGGCGCCAGGCCTTTTTTGCGGATGCGCGGGCCTGCCGCCACCGCTCGCGGACCGGCTTGGCGGGCGGGCCGCCCGCGCCCGGCATCGCGGCGGCCGCCCCGTGCGACAATCTCTTCCCCGTGGCCGGCGGCGGCCCCTTTCGTTTCCTTCTTCGTCCGTCTCACATGCATTCTGTCTTGCCCATCCGTCATGTTGCCATGAAGGGGGCGGCGCCATGAGCCCGCCCGCCAGGCGCGTCGCTGTCATCGGAGGCGGACCGGCAGGCCTGATGGCCGCGGAAGGATTGAGCGCCAGGGGAGTGCAGGTCGACGTGTTCGACGCCATGCCCTCGGTGGGACGAAAATTCCTGATGGCGGGCCGTGGCGGATTGAATCTGACGCACAGCGAGCCATCTGGCCCGTTTCTGGCTCGTTACGGGGCGCGCGCCGCGTGCGTGGCGCCCTGGCTGGAGGTCCTTGACGCCGCGGGCTTGCGCGCCTGGGCGCATCGGTTGGGCATCGATACGTTCGTGGGATCCTCCGGCCGCGTATTTCCCCAGGAAATGAAAGCGGCCCCGCTGCTGCGGGCCTGGCTGGCCAGGTTGCGGGCCGGCGGCGTGCGCTTCCATATGCGGCACCGCTGGCTCGGATGGCCGCAGGGTGGCAAGCCTTGCGCGGGTGCGCTGCGCTTCGATACACCGGATGGCGAGACAACCTGCGCGGCCGATGCCGTCGTGCTTGCCCTGGGCGGCGGGAGTTGGGCCAAGCTGGGATCGGACGGCGCCTGGGCAGCGGGCTTGCGGGGGCATGGCATCGAGGTAGCCCCGCTGCGCCCCGCCAATTGCGGTTTCGACGTTTCATGGTCTGATCATTTCCGCGAGCGCTACGCGGGCCAGCCGGTCAAGCCGGTATCCATGGCCGCCGGCGGCATGGCCAGGCAAGGCGAGTTCGTCATTTCCGAAACGGGCATCGAGGGCAGTCTGGTCTATGCGCTGTCAGCGCCGCTGCGGGACCAGCTTGACGCTCAGGGCCGAGCTGTCGTCATGCTGGACCTGGCACCGGACTGGCCGCAAGAAAAGGTCACGGCAGCGGTGACGCACCCGCGCGGCGCGCGCTCGATGTCCAGCCACTTGCAGAGCCGGCTGGGGCTGACCGGCGTCAGGGCGGGTCTGCTGCGCGAATGCGCCACCGCGGAAGATTTCCGCGACCCGGCCCGCCTGGCGCTGCGGATCAAGGCGCTACCCCTGACGCTGACGCGTACGCGTCCGATCGATGAGGCGATCAGCACCGCGGGCGGGGTGGCATTCGAGGGACTGACGGCGGGGCTGATGCTCAGCGCCGCGCCCGGCGTGTTCTGCGTGGGCGAGATGCTGGATTGGGAGGCGCCGACTGGCGGCTACCTGTTGACGGCGTGCATGGCCAGCGGTGCGGTTGCCGCCAAGGCGGTTGCGGCGTTTTTGGAAGGCGGTTCCTGAGGCGGGCGGGCTGCCTGCCCGCGATCAGGAGCCGGCAGGATAGGGCGACATGCTCAGCGGGGCTCGCGGCGCCAGATCGCCGACGACGTGGCCGACGACGGGCGGGCCGCCCTCCGGCTGCGTAATGATGCCGATGACCCGGGTGATCGCGCTGGCCGGGATGGCGGTGCCATGGGCCGGATCCTGCACGAGCTGCCAGATCGTTGCGCTTGCGGCGCCGGCGTCTCCGTCGAGCGAATCCGAGGAATCCAGGCAGCTCCGGGCAAAGAATGACCAGTCCGAGGCGCTACAAGGCAAGCCGTGTGCCGTGGCCAAACGGGCCAGGGCCAGAGGCGCATCCGCCTGGCTCGCGGCGTGCTGGGCGGCAGTGCCCAGCGAGACGTCCAGCGACAGCAAGCGGAGAAACTCTACGACATTGTCGGTGTTCATCATGTGGTCTCCTGTGAGGGCTGTTCTGGTCTATCGCCGGCGGTCGGTTGGCGGGCGTGTCAGCCGGGGCCTTGGCCCAGCATCGATACCAGCGATTGTTTCAGGCGTGGCGAAAAAATTGGTACCGTATGCGATACACCGTTGCGGTCGATACCCTCTTTGAGTTCGACCGATTGCCCAAGGAAAATATCCGGCGCGGCGCCAATTTCGTTGTACCTGGCCAGCAGCTCATTCACGTGTTCCTGCGCGTCCGCAAGCGTACTGCTGTCGGCCAGCTTGCCGGCGGCGTGGGCTTGCAAAATTCGATGTAGATCGTCGATGAACAGCGCCAAAGCGGCCTGTCCGCGACATTGCGGTTGTTCCCAGCCCCAGCCTTGCGGGCCGGCGCCGGTGTTCTGCGATGCTTGTTTCTTCGTCATTTGCGCATCCTAATCCATTGCCGCCAAATACGCGACAGGCGTTGGAGGCCCGGAAATGTCACCGTCGCGTAAGGGTGGTGACGGTTTTTCGCGGCCGCCGTTACAAGAGAACCCACTGGAAGGCCGGCGCAAAAGCGGGATGCGGTGCGGGCGCGGTTACATACGGGTGACGACGCGCCCGGCGACCCGCCGGGCCCTCCGGGCTTGTACGGCCCTGCGCAAAGCGGGGGCTTTGCGGTATCCTGGCTTCGGTTTCCACGCCCAGACAGGAGATGTTTATGAAGAACAGAGTCTTTCTCGTCATGATGCTTTCGATTGCCGCGCTTTCGGCGGGTTGCAACACCGTTGCAGGGGCTGGAAAGGACATCCAGCGCGGCGGGGAAAAGATCGAGGGCGCTGCGGAAAAGAAGTAGGCCATCCAGACCGGCTGCCGCTCTGACGGTTCGAGGCCACGCGAGAAATGTTCCGGCATTTCCGGCGTGGCCTTTTTGTGGCCGCTGGCATAATCGCGGAAGTCCGAATACCAATCGCGGGAAGAATCATGCGCAAGTCAGTCTGGATGGTGGGTGTAACGTTGGCGGCCTTGTTGGCCGGTTGCGCGAGCAAGGGAGTGTATGAGGTGGAGTCGGTGAAGAAGGACACCTTCAGCGTCGACACCAACTACCAGGCCGCGTTCCGCCGCGCCGGCGAGTACGTGCGTGCATGTCATGTCCAGGTGCAGCATCCCTATGGCGTGTCCTACGCATGGCGCCACACGATCGGCGAGAAGGGCGCCCCCGATGAAATCCAGGTCTTCAAGGTGGGCGAGCCCGCCACCGTGCTGGAGCTGATTTCCGCCGAGGCCGATGGCCCCGCGAAGTCCAAGGTCACCGTGACCGTCCTGGGCGAGGGGCGCTGGGACGAGGCGGAGATCGCGGCGCTGCGCAAGTCGGTCCAGAGCGCTACGCCCGAGTGCCGCACCGGCAGCGGCGGTTAATCGATGGATCCCCGCGCCCAGCAGATACGCGCCGCAGGCCTGTCGTTCTCGCTGTTTGCGGGGGCGTTCCGGTTCCTGGGCTGGCTCAATGGCGCCGCGGCGCTGATCCTGGTGGGATTCTCATTGGGAGTGGTGGGCGGCGATGTCGCCGCGCCGGACCTGCAATTGCCTTTGATCCTGTTTCTGGCGGGCTTGCTGGCGACGTGTCTGGGCCTGCTGTTCGCCTATCTGGCGCAGGTCAGCTTGTTGCGCCAAGGCTACAACGGCCACCTGACCCGCGGCCACTGGCCCGCGCAGATGATGGCGGCGCTTTGCTATGTGTTCAGCGCGCTGGCTTTCTGCGCCGCGTGCTGGCTGGCGGCGGGGCAGGCGGCGTCGGATATGCCGCAGACGGCGGCCTACGCAAAACGCTAGATTTAAGGGTAAACCCTTGTGCGCAAAAGCGTTGGACTTGAAGTGTCGTTGGGAATAATATGCGCGCTGCGTATATAAATCCTCTTTCTTGGGGCCCGTCATGACCATCTCCCAGCAAGCCTTCCTGCGTGACGCCATGCGTCGCCTGAATCTCACCCGCGATGTGTTCGCCACGCGCATAGGCGTCAAGCGCCGGGCGCTGGATACGTGGTTGTTGCCGGAAGGGTCTCAGGAGTTCCGCGCGATGCCGGAAGTGGTGCAGCGCTTCGTCAGCGAAATCGTGCAGAACGGGGTTTTGCTCGAAAAATATACGCAAAGCGTACAAGATGGGCCTTTGCGTGCCCGGATCGCCGTGGAAGGCAAACACCAGCTCTTGTCAGTGGACCAGTTCACGCGCGAATCCGTCGAGGACCTGTTCCGCGTGGCCGACATGATGCAGCCCATCGCACGCCGCCAGAAAGTGTCGCGCGTGCTGGAAGGCGCAGTGCTGGGCAATCTGTTCTTCGAAGCGAGCACCCGCACGCGCGTGAGCTTCGGTTCGGCGTTCTGCCGGCTGGGCGGCTCGGTGTGCGACACGACCGGGTTCACGTTTTCTTCAATGGCCAAGGGCGAGTCCATCTACGACACCAGCCGCGTCATGAGCGGCTATGTGGATGCCATGGTGATCCGCCACCCGGACCAGGGCTCGGTCGCGGAATTCGCGCGCGCGACGAACATCCCGGTGGTGAATGGCGGCGATGGTCCTGGCGAACACCCCAGCCAGGCCTTGCTGGACCTGTATACGATCCTGACCGAGTTCTCGCGCCTGGGCAAATTGCTGGACGGCGCGCACATCGCCATGGTGGGCGACCTGAAGTACGGCCGCACCGTGCATTCGCTGATCAAGCTGATGGCGCTGTACAAGAACGTGAAGTTTTCGCTGGTATCGCCCAAGGGCCTGGAAATGCCGACCTACATCGTCGAGCAGGCCAGCCGCAACGGCAACATCATCGAACAGAAATCGTCGCTGGCCGAAGGCCTGGCCGGCGCCGACGTGATCTACGCGACGCGCGTGCAGAAAGAGCGCTTCGCCAATGAAGAAAACGAAGGCTACACGCCGGACTTCCAGATCAGCCGCGCCATCATCGATGCCTATTGCAGCCCCGAGACGATCGTGATGCATCCGCTGCCGCGAGACAGCCGCCCCGGCGCGAACGACCTGAGCGTGGACCTGAACCACGATCCGCGTCTGGCCATCTTCCGCCAGACTGACAACGGCATTCCCATCCGCATGGCCATATTCGCGGTACTGCTCGGCGTCGAGGGGCTGGTGCAGCATTCGCTGCGGGACGTGACGTGGCAGCATCCGTCGCATGTCGGGCCCGACGACTCCGTCTTTCACGGCCTGGAATAACGAGGTATCCCCGGCCCGGCCCGCGCCGACGGCCTTGCCCGGGGGAATTCAAGCATAATCCGCGCTGGCATTTTTGACGTGTCGCAGCAAGGCACGTCACACAGTCTTGGGCGGATGATCCTATGTCTTCGAGCAGTACCGGTGTTCCATCTTCCTCAGCCGGCGCCGATGCCGCAAACGGCCAAGCGTGTTACCTGAGCGCGTCCAATGCGCAGGCCTGGGAGGCTGTCTATCATTCGGTCGACGCCTACACGCGCGGTCAGGTCGCTGCGGTGGTGGCCGACAGCGCCGCGCAGTTGGTCGACGCGTTCTACTCCACCTTGCTCGCCGACGCCGAGGCCGGTCCGCGGCTTTCCCACGAAATCGTTTCCACTCGCCTGCACAGCGGCATGACGCGGTGGCTCAAGGGGCTGTTCTGCGTGCGCGATCAGGGCGACATCGCCGCCTTGCTGGCCACCCAGAAGAAAGTGGGCGAAGTGCATGCCCGCGTCCATATTCCGATCCATCTGGTGATGGCCGGCGCCCGCATCTTGAAGAACGAGATCGCCCTGCGGCTGCGCGCGAGCGACCTCGACGGCACGGCCGCATCGGTGGCGACGCAATACGTCTGCAACCTGTTCGATCTGGCGATCGAGCAGATGAGCCGCGCGTTCATGCGGGATACCAATCGGGGCGCCCGCAACGACGAGGCTTACCGGCTGTTCGCCCTGGGGCAGAACATCTCCACCGAGCGCGAACGCCAGCGCGCCGCGTTGCTGGAGTGGAGCCAGGCCGTGCTGATCGGCCTGCATTACCGGGCGCCCGAGCAGGCGCTGCCGCGCCTTGCCGCTTCCGAGTTCGGGTTGTGGCTGCAGCACAAGGGCGGGGTGCTGTTTGAAAGCGCGCCTGCCCTGCGCCAGATCACCGAGGCCGTTGCGCGCCTGGACGAAGCGGTGTTGCCCCGGATGATGCAGGGCGATGCGGATGGACAGCATTCGCTGCCTGATCAGGTCCGCGAACTGCAGGAACTGGTGGCCCGCATCAAGCATCTGCTCAATGGCCTGTTCGATATGGTGGCCGAAATCGAAAGCGGCAGCGATCCGCTGACCAATGTGCTGAACCGGCGATTCCTGCCCTCGGTGATCGGCCGGGAAATCTCGATTTCCCGGCGTCAGCACTCGGACTTTTCCGTGCTGCTGCTGGATATCGACTACTTCAAGGCCATCAATGATGCGCATGGCCACGCCGGGGGCGACCAGGTGCTGCGCCAGTTCGCCGAGGTCGTGCACCAGGCGTGCCGCTCCAGCGATTTTGTCTTCCGCTACGGGGGCGAGGAATTCCTGGTGGTGCTGGTGGATACCGGGCAAGAGGCCGCGCTGGCCACGGCCGAGAAGCTGGGCGCCGAGATTCGACGGCACCGGTTCTCCATCGCCGAAGCGGGTTCGCTGCACGTCACGGCCAGCATCGGCGTGGCGACCTTCGACGGGCATCCGGACTATGCCTATCTGATCGACCGCGCCGACAAGGCGCTGTACCTGGCCAAGCAGGCCGGTCGCGACCGCAGCGTCGCAGCATGAAAAAGGCCGCCCCCGAGGGGCGGCCTGATTTTCCTGGCCGGGCCATGCACGGCCGGGCGCAAGGAAAGTTCAGATCTTCTTTTCGCCGCCCAGGGCCTCGACCAGCTCGGCCATCATCTTGGCCAATTCGCCGGTCATCAGCATCATGTCGGAATCGAACTTCTCGTCGTCGTTCGCCGCCATGCCTTCGTTGCCTTCCTTCAGCACATCCAGCGGCGCCACGCGCTTGACGTCCAGGCCTTCGGTCAGCACGAAGGACACGCGGTCGGCCCAGGTCATGGCCAGACGCGTGCATTGCTTGCCCGACTGGATATGGCGGCGCACGTCATCGGCATCGATGGAGTGCTTCACATAGCGGATGGCCGCGCCGCTTTCGCCGGACGAACGCAGCTCGGTGTCCTGGTCGATGCTGAAGTTGGAAGGCGCTTCGTCTTCAGCCAGCCATCCAGTCATCGCCGACGCGGGCGATTGGGCCACGTACAGGTTTTCCAGAGGGAAGGGGTCCACGCACTTGGCGAGCAGGCCTATGACTTCGTCCGCCTTGGCCGAGGCCGCCGCGTCGATGACCAGCCAGTGGTTCTGCGGATCGATCCACACCCGCGTGTCGCGATATACGCTGAAGGCGCGCGGCAGAAGCTCGTCCGTGACGCGCTCCTTGATTTCCTTCATCTGCTTGCGGCCCGGCTTGTAGCCTTGCTGCTCTTCGATCTCTTGCGCGCGCGCCTTGGCGACCTGATTCACGACGGTGCCGGGCAAAAGCTTCTTCTCGGCGCGCAGGCTGAGGAGTATCTGGCCGTTGACCACATGGGCGAGCCCGCCGTTTTCGCGCGGCGGTACCCACCCCAGGCTTTGCATTTCCTGGGTGTTGCCGGCTTGGTAGGCGTGCCGCGCCAGCGTTTCTTCAAGCTGCTCGCCGACCAAGGTCCAGGGCGAGGAAAGACGATAAATCTTGAGATTCTTGAACCACATGAGCGTCGGCCAAAAGGGTAGATTCTATACGACGCCGCGACTTTGCCGAAGCGCTTCGGCACACCCGCGACAGGCGACACGTTCTGTCACTGACAACGGCGGGGCTATCCGGTAATGTCCGGCGCACCCCGTGTGGAATTGGAGAGAAAACATGAAGATCATTGGCGCCATCCTGATCGTTCTGGGCGTTGCCGCCCTGGCCTACAAGGGCTTTAGCTACAAGTCCGAAGAAACGGTGTTGCAGATCGGGTCGGTCAAGGCCACCGCCGAAACCGAGAAGTCCGTGCCGATCCCGACCTGGGCAGGCATTGCGGCGATTGTCGCGGGCGTGGTGGCGATTGGCGTGGGCATGCGCCGTTGATCGCGGCCGGCCCCAGAGGCCGGCGGTGTGGTGTGATGATGGCGGCCGCGTTGCGGCCGCCATGCATTTGCGGCCCGTAAAAAAAAGCGGCCCGGCTCAATGAAGAGTCGGGCCGGTACGGGAGCACACAATACCGCGTCATAAAAGGCTCGCGGGGAACGCGGTATTGGTGTCAGAACACTGGCCCTGCAACCGGCAGACAGGGGGATCAATCGTCGGCCGATCTGGCGCAAGGCCGTAATCTGAGCGCCCAGTCTAATGGCGGGGGTCTGACATGGTCCTGAAAGTGTGCGCTTCTGCGCCGCATGCACAAAAAAAAAGCTCCGCAAGGAGCTTTTGAAAGGCCGGGCAGGCGCAGCAGTCCCACCCGGCGGGGGATGGTCTATCAGGCGTTGATGTCGTTGTCCTTGGATTCGCGCACGAACAGTGTGCCGATGACCAGGGTCATGACCGCGATGATGATCGGGTACCACAAGCCGTCGTAGATGTTGCCGGTAGCCGCCACCACCGCGAATGCGACCGGTGGCAGGAAGCCGCCGAACCAGCCGTTCCCGATGTGGTAGGGAAGGCTCATCGACGTGTAGCGGATGCGCGTCGGGAACATTTCCACCAGCATGGCGGCGATCGGGCCATACACCATGGTCACGTAGAGGACCAGGATCGTCAGCAGCACCACGACCATGACGTTGTTGGTCTGGGCCGGATCCGCCTTGGCCGGATAGCCATGGCTGCGGATGGCGGAGGTCAGCGCCTTGTCGAGCTCGGCTGCCTTGGCCTTGAAGTCAGCCGGGGCCATCGTCTTGCCGTCAAACGACACGAACTCGTCGTTGCCGATCTTGACGCGGGCCACTGAACCGGCCGGCGCGGCTTCGTTGCGGTAGTTCACCGAGTTGCGGGCCATGAACGACTTGACCACGTCGCAAGAGCTGGTGAAGGAAGACGTGCCCACCGGGTTGAACTGGAACGAGCAGGTGCTGGGGTCGGCGATCACGGTGACCGGAGCGGTTGCTTGCGCCTTTTCCAGTGCCGGGTTGGCGAAGTGCGTAAGGCCCTGGAAGATCGGGAAGTACGTCGCGGCGGCGATCAGGCAGCCCGCCATGATGATGGGCTTGCGGCCTATCCTGTCCGACAGGGAGCCGAAGATCACGAAGAAGGGCGTGCCGAGCAGCAGCGCCACGGCGATCATGATGTTGGCGGTATTGGCGTCAACCTTCAGCGTCTGCGTCAGGAAGAACAGGGCATAGAACTGGCCCGTGTACCAGACCACGGCCTGGCCGGCGGTCAGGCCCAGCAGCGCCAGGATCACGACCTTCAGGTTCTTCCATTGACCGAACGATTCAGCGATCGGCGCCTTCGAACCCTTGCCTTCTTCCTTCATGCGCTTGAAGGTCGGCGATTCGTTCAGTTGCAGGCGGATCCACACCGAGATGCCCAGCAGCACGACCGAGATCAGGAACGGAATGCGCCAGCCCCAGGCTTTGAAGTCGTCTTCGCCCATGAACGTGCGGATGCCCAGGATGACCAGCAGCGACAGGAACAGGCCCAGGGTCGCGGTGGTTTGAATCCAGGACGTGTAGAAGCCGCGGCGTCCGTGCGGGGCATGCTCGGCGACGTAAGTCGCCGCGCCGCCGTACTCTCCGCCCAGTGCCAGGCCTTGCAGCAGGCGCAGGATGATCAGGATGGCCGGGGCGGCCAGGCCGATGCTGGCGTAGCTGGGCAGGATGCCCACGAGGAACGTCGACAGGCCCATGATCACGATCGTGACCAGGAAGGTGTACTTACGTCCGACCAGGTCGCCCAGGCGGCCGAACACCAGGGCACCGAACGGCCGCACCGCGAAGCCGGCGGCGAAGGCCAGCAGCGCGAAGATGAAGCCCGCGGTCGGGTTCACGCCGGAAAAGAAGTGTTGGGCGATGATGGCTGCGAGCGAGCCGTACAGATAAAAGTCGTACCACTCGAACACGGTGCCGAGCGACGACGCGAAGATGACCTTGCGCTCCTCCTTGGTCATCGGACGCGGATCCGCGGATGGACCGCGGCCTGCCATGGTAGTTGTGCTCATGATGTCTCCTCGTTTTATGGCCGGCGGTTTTCCGCCGTGCTTGACCCTCCGCCGGCGACACCGACATCGAGCTAAACGTCACATTGGGGGCCGAGGCTGACGAGGTTCTGACGGGACCCTTACTCGAATCTTAAATTTGAAACAAATAGTAAGTGTTCCGTGGGAGGCTAGGGATAGTCCTTAGCTTTCGGCGGGGTCCGTCATGGGGGAGTAGAGGGGGAAAGTGACGCGGATGCGCGTGCCGGGCAGATCGGAATGCCGGGTGGGATGGTCGTCGATCACGACGCTGGCCTGGTGCTTTTGCGCGATCTCGCGCACGATGGCCAGGCCCAGGCCGCTGCCGTCCGAGGTCGTGCCCAGCACCCGGTAGAAGCGGTCGAATACGCGTTCGCGTTCGTCCTGGGGGATGCCCGGGCCGGAGTCCTCGACCTCCAGCGCGCCCTGTCCGGCGAAGCTCAGGACCCGGACGGTGATGTGGCCGCCCTGCGGCGTGTACCGCAGCGCGTTGTCCACCAGGTTGTTGAGCAATTCCGCCAGCAGCAGGGGGTTTCCGTTGATCTCGACGGGATCGTCCGACCCCTCGAAGCCCAGGTCCGTGCGCAGCGACAGCGCCAGCGGAACCCAATGCATGGTTTGCTCGTAGGCGATGGTGTTGAGGTCGGTGCGGGTCAGGCCGATAGCGCTGGGATTCTCGGCGCGGGCCAGCAACAGCAATTGGTTGACGAGGCGGGTCGCGCGCTCGGAGCCGGTCACCAGCTGGCGCAGGCTGGACTGCATTTCCTCGGGGCTGGCATCGCGCAGCGCCAGTTCCGCCTGGGTACGCAGGCCGGCCAGCGGCGTCTTGAGCTGATGCGCCGCATCGGCCACGAAGCGCCGCTGCGCCTGGACGTTGGCCGACAAGCGGTCCAGCAGGTCGTTCATGGCCGCTACCAGGGGCGCGATCTCGGAAGGGGCGGCGCGTTCGTCGATGGGAGAGAGGTCGTCGGGCCGGCGCGCCCGCAGCCGCTGCTGCAGCGCATTCAGGGGCGCCACGCCGCGCGACAGGCCGAACCACACCAGCAGCACGGCGATCGGCAGCACCACGAACTGCGGAATGATCACGCCCTTGATGATGTCGTTGGCCAGTTGCGTGCGCTTTTCCACGGTCTCGGCCACGATCAGCAGCGGGGGCTGCGTATCCGGAAGATGCAGGTCGACCCAGGTATACGCCAGCCGGATGCCGAAGCCGCGCAGCGTGTCGTCCTCGTATTGCACTTCGCCCGGCCGGGGCTGGCCCACCGTGGCGGGCAGGGGCAGGGCCCGGTCGCCGCCCAGGTATTCGCCGCGGCTGCCCAGGGCCAGCCAGAACACGCTGTCGGTTTCATCGGCGCGCAGCACGTCGCGCGCGGCGTCGGTCATCTTCAGCACGGCGCGGCCGTCCTGGGCGTGGACGTGCCGCGTCAGCACATGGAGATTGTTGGCGAGTGCCCGGTCGTAAGGGACATTGGCGATGTTCTGCGCGACCACATAGGTAATGGCGACGCTCATCGGCCACAAGAGGAACAGCGGCGCCAGCATCCAATCCAGGATCTCGCCCAGCAGGGAACGCTGGGGCGGCGCGAAGCTCGGGCCCTTGGACCCGGCTTGCATGATATCCAGCGCTTCCTGGTTGAGCTGCTCTGGAGGCGCGGGCTCAGCTTGCGAGGTACGCCGCACCCTGGTCCCGTTCAAGGCAGTAGCCCAGACCCCGCACGGTGACGATCTTGACGCCGCTGGGTTCGAGTTTCTTGCGCAGCCGATGCACGTAGACCTCGATGGCGTTGGTGCTGACTTCTTCGCCCCATTCGCAAAGGTGGTCCACAAGCTGGGTCTTGCTGACCATGCGTCCGCTGCGGGTCAGGAGAATTTCGAGGAGGCTGACTTCGCGCGCGGACAGGTCCAGCGTCTGGTCGTCCACGATCGCCACGCGGCCCGTCTGGTCAAACAGCAGCCGTCCGTGCTTGAGCATCGTGGCGCCGCCGCCGGCGCCGCGCCGGGTCAGCGCGCGTACGCGAGCCTCGAGTTCGGACAGCGCGAAGGGCTTGGCCATATAGTCGTCCGCACCCAGGTCCAGGCCTTTGACGCGCTGCTCGATGCTGTCGGCGGCCGTCAGGATGAGTACGGGCAGGGCGGAGTTGCGGGCGCGCAGGCGGCGCAGCACTTCCAGACCGGCCAGTTGCGGCAGGCCGAGATCGAGGATGAGAAGGTCGAATGCCTGGGCGGCCAAAGCGGAATCGGCCGCCAGGCCGTCTCGTACGGCATCCACGGCGTAGCCGTTATGGCGCAGCGAACGGGACAGGCCATCGGCCAGGATGCTGTCGTCTTCGGCGATCAGAATACGCATGGGCTGCTGCAAGGAAGGAACCCCGCGCCGCGCGCTTTGCCGCCACCTGCGGGGCGCTTTCCGCCTTGCAGGCGGAGCCCGGCGGCGGAAAAGGGGGAAAATACCGGGAACTCCTTCGATTCTGTCATAGGGCGCCGGGCTTGCCCACTCAGGGTATACGTGCAAAAGACTGGCACACTGGTTTTATGTACAGTACAATCCGATGCCATAATCTGATCCGTAGCTCAAGGCGCCAGTCAGGCGAGAAAGCCAGACCAGAACGTTAGACCAAAGCGCCAGACCAGAATGTCAGACTAGAAGTCGGACCCCCGCGTCAGACCCGCAATCCCTTCGACACCCAGATACGTTACAGACAGGACTCCACATGGACGACAAAACCACCAAGGCCGCCGCATCGGAAAAAGCCAAGGCGCTTGCCGCCGCGCTTTCGCAGATCGAAAAGCAGTTCGGCAAGGGCTCGATCATGCGCTACGGCGACAACGAGGTCTCGCACGACATCCAGGTGGTTTCCACGGGATCGCTGGGTCTGGACATCGCGCTGGGCGTCGGCGGCTTGCCGCGTGGCCGCGTGGTTGAAATCTACGGCCCGGAATCGTCGGGCAAGACCACGCTGACGCTGCAGGTCATCGCCGAAATGCAGAAAATCGGCGGCACCTGCGCGTTCGTCGACGCGGAACATGCGCTGGACGTGCAGTACGCCAACAAGCTGGGCGTGAACCTGACCGATCTGCTGATCTCGCAGCCGGACACGGGCGAGCAGGCGCTGGAAATCACCGATGCGCTGGTGCGTTCGGGCTCTGTCGACCTGATCGTCATCGACTCGGTGGCGGCATTGGTGCCCAAGGCTGAAATCGAAGGCGAAATGGGCGATTCGCTGCCCGGCCTGCAAGCCCGCCTGATGAGCCAGGCGCTGCGCAAGCTGACCGCCACGATCAAGCGCACCAACTGCATGGTCATCTTCATCAACCAGATCCGCATGAAGATCGGCGTCATGTTCGGCAACCCCGAGACCACCACCGGCGGCAATGCGCTGAAGTTCTACGCGTCCGTGCGCCTGGATATCCGCCGCATCGGCTCCATCAAGAAGGGCGACGAGGTGGTCGGCAACGAAACCCGCGTCAAGGTCGTGAAAAACAAGGTCGCGCCGCCGTTCAAGCAGGCCGAGTTCGACATCATGTACGGGGCCGGCATCTCGCGCGAAGGCGAAATCATCGATCTGGGCGTGGCAGCCAACGTCGTGGACAAGTCTGGCGCGTGGTACAGCTACAACGGAAACCGCATCGGTCAGGGCAAGGACAACGTCCGTGAATACCTGAAAGAGCACAAGGACATGGCCATCGAGATCGAGAACCGCGTTCGCGAGAACCAGGGCATCGTCAGCCGTGCCGCCGAATTCGTGCCCACGACGGAAGACACCGCCGAGTAATCGAAACCATCCACCGGTCACGGGCCATTCCCTGCCGTGACCCTGCATTGGTCCGGGCTCCGGTCCGGTGAATTGCGGCAGGCGCCTCGACGGGCCTGCCGTTTTGCATAGCAGGAAGCGCATGAGCTGGAAACCGACTCCCGCGTCAGCCGACCGCCTTCGTGCCAAGTTGGATGACGAATTCGAAACCGTCGCCAAGCCTCAGGGCTTGCGCCGCACCTCGGATGCGCGCCGCGAGCAGGAAGGCGCCGCGCCCGCGGTCGACGCCGATCAATGGCAGCGCAGTTCCGAAGCGCGCGGCGCGGCGCGCGGCCGCCGCACAGACCCCGCCGGCAGTGACGCCTCCGCGGGCGATGCCAAGCCGGCCCGCAAGGGACCATCGCTCAAGATGCGCGCGGTGGGCTATCTGTCGCGCCGAGAACACGCGCGTGAAGAACTGGCGCGCAAGCTGGCCGCCTATGCCGAAGACGCCGCCGAAGTCGAAGCGGTGCTGGATGCCCTGCAGAAAGAGGGGTGGCTGTCCACCGAGCGCTTTGCGCAAAGCCTGGTGCACCGGCGCGCATCGCGCCAGGGCGCGGCACGCATCGTGCAGGAATTGCGCCAGCATGGCGTGGACGACAACCAGGTCGCCGAACTGCGCGACCAGCTGCGCGCCACCGAATACGATCGCGCGCTGGAAGTCTGGAAAAAGCGCTTCGACGCGAAACCGGACGACCGCGCGGTCTATGCCAAGCAGGCCCGCTTCCTGGCCAGCCGCGGCTTCGCTCATGATGTGATCCGCCGCATTCTGGGCGACGGCGACGAAGACTGAGACGGCTGACGGCTGACGTCTGACGGTAAACAGGACTCCAAGGCATGGAACTCTCCCGGGCTCCTAACCCGGAAGAGTGTCACCTATGTCCTCGTACACCTGTAACCCATCTCCCCGGTCCATCCTGGCAGCCCCCTCGGGGGGGGCAGCAAGCGAGCGAAGCGAGTGCGGCGTGGGGGCCTACTTCACCGACTTGATTCCGGATAGTGTCTTGAAGCAGACGTCGCGGGTGATGGTCAGGAACTCGTCGATGTACGAGGTG
>RCUP01000145.1_pt1 | contig 70141 bp, 98 predicted proteins | sample 2166341 | NCBI WGS metagenome assembly RCUP01 (sample SAMN09932325, study PRJNA488358) | compost metagenome | isolation source: compost soil in succinonitrile-enriched | place: Germany: Experimental Botanical Garden | reverse complement strand
CGGGGCGTCGTCGTCGCGCCCGCCTTTGCGGTCGTCGGTGCGGTCGTCGTCGCGGTCCCGGTCCTTCTCGCGGCCCTCGCCCACGGCGCCGAATGCTTTGGCGATGTGGTCGTAGGGGAAGAACAGCAGTTGGTCGGGGATCGGGTTGTCGACGGCGAAGTCGAGCCACTCGGCGTTGCCCAGGCGGCTCTCGCGGCGCGCAACCTGAATGCCCGTGTACTCGGTGCGGTCCTTCTGACCCTTCTTCGTGAAGAGGATGTCGTAGCCGTCTTCGGGGTCGTCGATCGGCAGCACGCCGCCGCCCTCGCGGTCCACGCTCACCGTCGTGATGTCGCGGTCCACAGTCCAGGGCATCGCCCAGAACTGCACGCCCTCGCGCTCGTTGTCGCGGTCGATGAGGTACACGCCGACGCGCCGCTTGCTGTCGAGGTCCTTGATGTACTTCTCGTCGGGGTCGCGCTCGCGGCGGGCGCGCTCGCGCTCCTCGGTGATCGGGTCGGGCTCGCCCTGCATCTTCTGCAGGTCCAGGTAGCTCTGGCGGTCCGGACCGACGCCGTAGTGCACGAACACGTCGTAGCCGTAGTGCTTCGCCTTCGCCCAGGTCGGCGGCAGCAGCCGGATGCGGTTGTCGCCGTCATTGGGCTTCCACATCTTGATGTGGTCCTTGACGATCTTGTCGAAGTCGTTGGCGCCCATGGACGCGCGCTTCTTCGTGTCCTCGGCGCTGCGGGCCTCGTAGCGGTAGGCGCTGCCGGACCCGCTGCTGCGGCCACCACCACGGCGGTCGTCTTCGCGTGAACCGCGCGAGCCACGATCGTCGTCCCGCGAGCTGGCGCGGCGGTCATCGTCCCGGCCCCGGCCGCCACGGTCATCATCGCGCGAGCCGCGGCGGTCGTCTTCGCGATCTCGCCCGCGCCCACCGCGATCATCTTCTCTGTCGCGGCCGCGGCCGCTGTCGTCACTTCTTCTGCGTTCCATTTCAGTTTCCTTTTGCAGGTGGTTGGGATTCAAACTCTCTCTTGCTCTTGAAGTACGCCGCGCTGCCCAGCCTCACGCTGAGGTAGACGACGAACGGCGCAGACACGAGGACAATTCCGAGGTACTCGCACGCGCTCATACCAGCGACCTCCGCGCGATGCGGGCCGGTTCGGCGCCTGCGTCTTCGACCGACTGAAGCGCGCGTGACTCGGCGCGCTCACGGCTGCTGCGGCGCAATGTGTCGCGGGCACCGTCGTCCGGCCGCGAGCTGCGCGGCATGGTGTGCGAGGACGCCGTGAAGTAGCCGCTGGCGTGCAGGCTCGCCAGGCCCTTGAGGCTGTAGCTGCGCTCCTCCCACGCCCGGTAGAGCTTTTGCCAGTCGGAGTGCAGCGCGACGCACCGCTGTACCTCGGCCCAGTCCTCGCGCCGCCGGCTCGCCGTGCGCACCTTGGCCGCGATCTCGGGCACCGTCAGCTTGTCGTCGTCGCGCTTGAACTCCAGCGTGAGCGTGGCCTCGGTGGTCTTCAGCCTGTCTTCGGCCAGCGCGAGGGCGCCCGCGTGGCGCGTCACCTCGCGACCGATGCGCTCCAGCACGTCGGCCTGGTCCTCCAGGGCGTCGTCCACGGCGTGTTTGCTCACCTTGAGCCGCGCCCGGTAGTCGTCAATCAAGTTGGGCATGGTTGGTTCCGCGTCGCCGCTGCCACGTTGACCGCGCCCAAGAGAATGCTCATAAAATTTTCGGTGCGCGCTATGAGTGCATCGCCTTCAATTTCTGACGTGCGAAACATGTCAACCGCGAGCGCTTCCATGCGCAAAATCAACGCATACATGTCAGCGGCGCGCGCCAACACGGCGGCGTTGTCCCGGGCCCATGCGTTATCCATCGGAATGATGGCAACCTGCGCATTTTCGTTGCCGATGCTGAGCGCCCGGAAGCTGAAGCTTACCCCCGACCGCGCACCCGCAGCCAATTGCGCACGCGTTGCGTGCGCCTCGTAAGTCGCCGTGATTGGCGCGATGTTCCATTTCCCCGGCGTGAGTTCCATTGCGGTTCCCCTTTCAGTCGAAGATATACCGCCCGAACGCGCGAAGGATCGGCGCCCACTTGTCGGTGGGGTTGCACGGCTCCGAGAAACAGTCCAGGAGTTCGAGTGCGCGGATGGCGTCACGCTCGTCGCGCGCGCCCAGGGCGACGCTGGAAAAGTACGCCGTGAGAATGATGCGCACCGTCTCGGGCGGCGTAGCGTCGCCCACCGCCTTGATGGTCGAGCACAGCTTGGCCCAGGTCAGGTCCCGCTTCAGCAGGAGGCGGGCCAACTCGATGACCTCGGCGTTGTCCAGCGGCTGGCGCAGCAGGTCGGCGGCCTCCTCGGGGTCGGTGACGTCCTGCACGACGGCGAGCATGGTGAGGGCGCCGCGCGCGCTGCCGTCGCACGCGTCGGCGACCTGGTCGAGGATCTTGCCTGGCGTGCGCAGGCCCTCCTCCTTGCACACGTAGTCCAGCAGGTCCAGCACGTCGTCGCGTGCTAGGGAGCGCAACGGGTAGCCGAGGGCGCGCGTCAGCATGGCCTTCGGGATCTTCTCCGGGTTGGTCGACGTGAAGAAAAAGAACACGTGCGGCGGCGGCTGTTCGGTCTCCTCCAGCAACGCGTCCCACGCCTGCTTGCTCAGGCCCTGGCACTCGTTCAGGATGATGGCCTTGTTGGGCGACGCGCCGAAGCCCTGGTAGCGCAGGCCCTCGGTGATCTCGCGCATGTTGTCGATGCCGGAGTTGCGCGCGGCGTCGTGTTCGACAATCGACGCCGCCGGGCAGCCCAGTTCTGAGGCCACTATGCGGGCCAGCGTGGTCTTTCCCGTGCCGGCTGGGCCGGTGAACAGGAACACGTGCGGAAGCGCTTTGGCGGCCAGTGCCGACTTCAGGCTTTTGACGGCAGCGCCCTGGCCCATGACAGCGGCGAAGTCGCGCGGGCGGTATTTGATGTGCAGTGGTTCTGACTTCTCCTCGGCGGGCGCTTCTTCAACTGTTCTTCTCTTCACGACTTTCCTTTCGTGCCGCGTTTACGGCGTTGTTGTTGGCGCGAACGATGGCGCGTGCCCGGGCCAAGGTATACGGCTGACTGCGGCGGTGCGCCACCAGGCACACGAGCAGCCCGCTGGTCTTCTCGACGATGGGAATGTCGAGGTTCGCCGCCTGGCGGTGCTTCGGCCAATCCCGCCTGAGCGGAATGTGCCAGTGCATGCGCAGCGTGAGGTCCTGTTTCATGAGTAAGGATTCTTCAAGTTGAACAAGACGTCGCTGCGGTACACCGCGACTTCTTCCAGGTCGGCCCAGTTGGGGCCCACGCTAGCCTCCACCACGAGGGGCACGTTGATGAAGTCAAACCGGTGCTCGCACATGATGCGGGCGATGGTCGGCAGTTTCGACTCAAGGTTCTCATCGGCGATGATCGTGGACAAGTCATCGTGGACGTTCAGGCTGGGCTGCAGTTCGGGGTCGTCGCGCAGTTCGGCCTCGATGCTGAGCGCGTTCATGGCGGCCTTGACGATTGCGGCGGCCGTGCCCTGAATGGGCATGTTGATCGCCTCATTGGGCGTCGTGGGCCCGCGGCGGCGCACGCCCGTGAGCGTCTCGACGTAGTTGTTCTTGGCGTAGCCGCGCAGCACGCGCTCCTGCCACTTCTTGACGTCGCGGAACTCATCCCAGAATTCGCCGCCGAGGTCGTCGGCCACGTGGTCGGGGAGGTGCAGGCTCTGCGCGCAGCTGCGCGTCGAGGATCCGAACAGTTGCGGGAACACCCACTTGTTCTTCATCTCCTGTCGCAGCGTCTTCAAGATGGCCTTGTCCTCGTCGAACTCCTTGCCGTCTTTCACGCGCTGCTTGCCGAGCGCCTCGTCGAACTCGCGCAGGATCCAGTCCTGCACCTCGGGGTAGACCTTCAGCAGCCGCTGCGCCCACGCCTTGTGTACGTCGTAGCCGGTCCAGCAGTATTTGACGAGGTTCGGGTCGTCGCTCGCCATGCCAACGACGCGGAACTCGATCTGGCCATAGTCCAGCGCCACGAACCAGCGCAACACCTCGCGCATGCCGTGCCGCTTGATGGCCGCCGAGATCATGGCGCGCACCCACTTGTGCTTGCGCTTGGGCCAGTTCTGCACGGCGGGGTCGTCGCTGCTCAAGCGGTCCGTGACCGTGTGCATGCTGTTGTAGTTACTGCGGATGAAGCCGTCCGGGCAGACGTTGGCACCGCTCGCCGTGGGGTCAACATAGGTGCCCTTCAATTTGGCGACGCCCCGGTGCTCCAGGATGAGCGCGCACGCCGGCACCGCCGCGCCGATGGCGTTGAGCACTTCTTCGTCCGTGCTGAACTTCACCGCCTTGGTCTTTTTGTCGACAACCTCGACCTCGGGCCGGCCGAGATGCTTCAAGAAGCGCAGCACCTGGTCCGGTTCAGTCGGCACCAGCGCGCCGTGCTTGCGCGAGTATGCGGCCACGTCTGGATCACGGCGCAGGCGCCCCTCGATATCGACCAACTCGTCGGCGAGCTTGCGCGAGGCGCCTGCCGCGAATTCCGCGTCGACTGGCAACCCCTTCGCCGTGGTCAGCGCCAACGTGGCGGCCAGCTCGACTTTCTCCTCGTAGCGCTCGCGGAAGTTGGGTGTCGCGTCGATAAGCGGCGCATGAGCGTCCCGGACGGCGTTGGTCCACTTCGTGTCCATGCCGTTGTAGACGAGCACCTCCCGGATCGGGAAATCCAGGATCCGCGTCGTGTCCACCCGGCTTTGCTTCTTCAGGTCGAAGCCGAAGTGGATCAGCGTCTGCATGGCGAGCGATTTGGTGCCGCCGCGGCCGTCGAGCGCGTAGGCGCTCGCCATGGTGTCGTCCCAGCCAGTGCGACGCAGCACGTGCGCGCCGCCGTCGGCCACCAACCATTCCATCTCGAATCCGAGGTTATGGCAGGCCTTGCGCGGGCTGTCCAGCAGGTAGCCGTAGAAGAGGCGCCGCGCGCGCTGGCGCTGATGCTCGCTGCCCCAGCCGTCCGGGTGGTCGATCGCGAACGCGATGACGCGGTCGAAGGTGCCCACGGCCGCCGTGAGTATTAGTGGCCGGCGGTGCATGAACGGCCGCAGGCAGTTGGTCTCAATGTCGAGCGCCTGGCGGCGTGGCTCGGCGGCTAGTTCAGCAAGCGCTCGCTCCAGCCGCTGCATGTCGCCCGGCTCCTGGCCCGTGATGACCTCGACGCCGCGCGCGTAATCGCCAGAGACCGGGCGCGGCGGCGGGAAGGCGCCGGGGTCTTTCACGAAGTCTTTGATGCGGCGCACGTCGTGCGCCATGGTTTGCTCGTACTCGCTGACGCCGTAGGACTTCTTGTGAACGTAGTTGGGGTACAAAACCGGCATGACGTAGCACGAGTGATTGCCGATGCGCGCTGCGAACATCGAGCCGCGGTGCGGCACGGCGCTGCCGCTCACGCCGAGCGCCCATTGCATAGCGGCGTCGCCCACGGTTACCACCACCAGCGGCTTCGTGGCCTCAATGTCGGCGAGCACGCGCCCGTGACAGCAAGCCACCTCGTGTGCCGTCTGTTCGCCGGCGCACTGCGTCACGTAGCCGCTGCGCGCGTGGCGCTCCATCCATTGCCGGCCGAACTGGCGCTCGACCTCGCGGCCCGCTTTGTCGCTCCAATGCCAACCGTCGCGGTCGTCCTCCTCGCTCGGGCTGCCGCCCAGGATGTAGACCGGCGCGCCTTCCGGCCCGGAGGGCGCTAGCTTCGGCGTGCGCAGTTCGCGGTCGCCGTCGCGCGGGCACACCTTGCAGCCGAGCTTTTTAAGGCTCTGTATGGGTATAACCCCGTTGCGCAGCCGCGCGCTCCTCTGCGGGGCTGCTGGCGCCGCAGGGGCCGGGGTTTCGGTGAAGAAGAAACCCACGGCCGTCAGACCTTGGCGACGTGGGCGACGATGTGCGTGAAATCGCCGTCGGCGTCAGCGAACGCGGTCACGCTCTCCGTGAACGACATGCGCGTGCAGACCTTGGCGGCGCGCGCCAGCAAGGCGGCGTCCACGCGCATCGGTTCGGTCGGGTCGGCGTCGTCCCAGTCGTACTTCATGTCGTCTTCACTCTGGCTGGACCCCGAACCCGCGCTGAGGTTCAAGTTGCCCTTGGCAAGATGCACGCGCGCCGTCTTCAGTTTCTCTTGGCCCAGCACCAGCAGCGCGCGCTGGAGGGCGCCGTCGAAGAGGTCGGGGATATCGAACATTCCGTCCTTGCCGCCGCGCGCGTGCTTAGCGAATGTGCGCGGGAAGTCCAGCGGCGTGACGTCGAGCGGCACGCGCGTGAACACCGTCGCCTCGGCGCCGAAGTCGGCCTGCAGGGCGCCGTCGTGCAGCACGAGGAATGCCTCGGCCTCGGGGAACGCGCGGGCCATGCTGACCACCTGCTCGCAGAAGAACTTGGGCAGGATCACGGGTGCGTCGCCCGGCAACTTGATCTTGGTCGACGTCACGAAGCGGCTGATGGTGGCGCCGTCCGTGCTGTAGAGCACGGCGATGCCGCCGTCGGCGTCCAACGTGACGCCACTCTGCGCGGGGTGACCGCTGTCGGCGCCGACGTTCAGCAGGCAGCGCTCGACACCGCGCAAGATGTCCGTGGTGAGCGCGAACTCTGCGCCGCCGCTGCCTGGCGGCTCGTAGGGGAAGTCGGCGGCCGGCAGGGTCTGTAGGCGCAACGTGCCGCGACCGCACTTCACGCTCAGCGCGTCACCCTTGGACAGCTGCACCAACACCTCGCTGCCGCCGAAGCTGGCCAGCGCGCCGCTGAAGTCGGCGCCGGGCACGCAGCGGCCCAGGTCGAGGTCACAGCGGACGCTGATGGCGGAGATGTCGTTGTAGGCCGTCGCGCGGCCGCCGTCGAACAGGATGTGCGTGAGCGCCGGGACGTAGTCCTTCGTCGCCAGGGCGGGGCGCACGAGGGAGGCAACGCGGGCGAGGGTTTCGCGCTTGAAGGTGTTCTTGTCGGTCATGCTTGTGTTCTCGGTTTGTTGTGACGTTGTTGCATGCGCACGATAGCGCCGTAGAGGCGCTCGCGGCGCGGCGGATTGCCCTCCTTAATCATCTCGAAGGTCAAGCGCAGCACGTGCTCGCGCGCCCCGTGTGGCCACGCAATAGACGTGGCGGAAGCGGCAGTCATGTCGAAGGTCTTGATCGTTTGACCGCCTTGAACTTGCAAGTTCGCCAGGCTGTCTTCGAGTCGCGCCATCTCGGCGGCGAACGCCTCGTCGTAGGCCTTCGTCTGCCACGACGCCTTGCTGCCCTGCGGCATGTGCGCCGGGGCCTTGCCACCAGACGCGGTCTGTGCGTCCTTGCGGCCGAGTTCGGCGTAGTCCTCTCGCGTCAGTCCCATTTCATTCTCCTTCGCCCGCAGGCATTTCCATGTTCCACAGTTGCGTCCAGACGGCCGCCACGACGGCGGACACCTGGCCGTTGCCGAGTGCCGCAATGCGGGCTTCTCGCACGGCCTCTTGCTCCTTGTCTCCGGCCTTCACGGTCTTCGTGATGCCGCTACCCGGCGCGTCGCTGGGGTCGTCTTTCCACCACTGCCCTTTGCCGTTGGCGTCTGCGAGGTTTTGCGACATCCAGTTAGCAACGGCGTGCTCGGCGATTGGTTCTAACGAGGTCCAACCCACAACCCAACCCATGATCCACTCCACCCACTCGGGATTGAGCTCGCCGTACTCGGGGTGCCCCGGGCTCTGCCACTTGCCGGGCCGGTGCTCCGCGCTGGCGCCGTGGCTGCCGCCGCGCAGACCGTTGCTCGAGTTCGGCGTTGGCAGCACGGCGCGTTCCCGTTTCTCGGCGTCCTCGACGAGCGCTTCTATCAACGGGTACTTCAGTTGCGAGCTGCTGCCGCCCCCGCTCTCCATGCCGCCCGTCATGGGCGTCGGGTACATGCGCCGGTTGCCCGCTATGTGCGCCGCCTGGTTGAGCGTGAGTTGTGCGCCGCTGCCGCTGGGCCGGTCGGCTTCCGGCAAGCCGGTCTTGGTGAAGCGCACGCTCGGCGGCGGCCGCTTGCTGCGGCGCTTGTCGCTGTCTTGCGCGGTGGGCGTCGGGTAGGACACGCGCAATTCCGCCGCCCCGTTAGGGTCGCGGGCAGCAAAGGCCTTCCGCGAGTTGCTGCCGCCGTCCATGCCACGCGTCATTGGCGTGGGGTACAGGGGGCGCCTGGCGAGCACGCCGTCGCTGTTCGCCGTCACGCCGTCCGTGAGCACCGGAAAAGGGTCTTCCGCGTACTCGCCGGCTGCAACCATCTCGTCGCGGCGAATCGCGCGTCGCAAGTTGTTCTGCACGGTGCCGTCGTCGATGCCACGCTGGATGTTCACGCCGGCATCTGTTGCGCGGCGACCGTCGGCAGCCAGGGGCGTCGGGTACATGCGGCCGGGCGCGTAACCCTTCTCGTACTCGCCGGCCGGCCTGAAGCCGCGGTCCCCGTGCTTCGCCTGCCAGCCGAGGCCGTGATAGTTGTTAGACTCCCACGTGCCGTGGCTGTCGTATTTCACCGGCGTAGGCAAGAATCCAGATCCGGTCTCGCTGGTGAGGCGCGTCAACGTCACGCGCTCCCATAACACCCCATCGAGCATTGAACCCCATCGCGGCAAGGTCTGCAAGGACGACCTCCAGCCCTCGTCCCACAAGGAGGGGGGAGTTCTCCACAAGTGCGTATCGTGGCTGTACCTCGTGGATAATGCGCGCCATCTGCGACCATAGTCCCGAGCGAGAACCGGACAGCCCGGCGCCCTTGCCGGCGGAGCTGATGTCCTGGCAGGGAAAGCCTCCAGAAACGACGTCAACACGGCCGCACCATGGGCGTCCGTCAAATGTCTGGACGTCGTCCCAGATGGGGAAGGGCTCGAGGCTGCCGTCGTTTTGCCGGGCCACGAGAACGCTGGCGGGGAATGGCTCCCACTCGACGGCGCAGACGGTGCGCCACCCGAGGAGCTTGCCCCCGAGGATGCCGCCGCCGCCCCCAGCGAAGAGTGCGAGCTCCCGTAGGCCCGCATAAGGGCTGAGCTGAAGGTCCACATGAATTCCTCTGAATGTTGGCGGGCCGGTGGTATTCACCCCGTTTGACACCTACCGTTTTGACTGGTGCACCCGTGAAAACAAAAAGCCCCCGCGGCACGCGCGGCGCCCGGGGGCCTGGCGCCGAGGCGCCGCCGGATTACTTCAGTTTCTTGTTCTGCTTGAGCAGGTCAAACACGAAGGACGTATCCTTGTAGATCATGCCCAGGGTCGGCGGACGGAAGTCGATGCCTTCCTTGGTCAGGATCTTGCCCACCTCTTCTTCGCTGACGCCCATGTCGTCGCACATGATCTCGCGGATGCGGCCGCCCACGCTCACGCCCTTGGGGTTGCTGGAGCGCGTCTTCTTGCCGTCCGCGGCGGGCTCCTCCTTGGCGGATCCGCGGCGGGCCGGGGCGTCGTCTTCCTTGGCGCCGCGGCGGCGGGGCTCGTCGGCCGGCGGGTCGTCGGACTCGACGAGGTCGATGCTGCCGACCTTTTCCATGTCGAACTCGTCCTCGCCGTCGGCGCCCTTGATGACCACGGCCTTGTCGTCGATCTCGACGATCTCGCCCGTGTACTTCTTGCCGCGCTTCGTGGTCAGCTCGACCACGTCGCCCACGGTCGGCTCCCAGGCGTCGCCGGCGCCGCCGTCATCGCTGCTGGCTTCGACGGTGATGGACTCGACCTTCTCGCGGTCGAACTCGTCTTCGCCGTCTTCGCCCTTGAGCACGACGTGCTTGCCGCTGATTTCGACGATCTCGCCCGTGTAGGTCTTGCCGCGCTTCGTCACCACGGTGGCGGTGTCGCCCACCTTGGCTTCGGCCTGCTCGGGTTCGTCTTCGACCTTGCGGCGGCTGCTGCGGGCCGGCGCTTCGGGCTCGGCGTCGGGGAACGCGGGCAGGTCCTTCTTGTCGTTGCGCGCGTCGGCGGCGTCGTTGAACCAGTGCTGCGCCGGCTTGCTGATCTTCGCCCACTCGGCGTCCGGCAGCTTGGCGATGGCGACGAGGACGCGCGCCAGGTGGTCGGCGTCCGATTCGCCGCGCTTAGCGTCGACGCCTGCGGCCTTGATGAGTTCCTGCTTGATCTTGCTCATGAGAGTCTTGCTCCTAGGGGTGGTGGTGAAAAATAGCCCGGTTGGCTGGGGCTGGTGAATATATACGGTTGGCGGCGCTACTAGCCGCGAAAGTAGCGCTCGACCATGTCCATGACGTCCAGGTCGTCCGGCAGGCCCAGCAGCCGGCACAAGCGCCTGCTGCCGCCCGTGGCGTAGCGCTCGTCGCGCTTGCCCGTCCACCCGGCGAGGGCGACGTCGAGAATCTCTTGCGGCGCGCTGAGGAACAGGTTGATGACCTGCTTGACCTCGGCGGGGGCCTGCCGGATGAGCACGGCCAGCGTGCCGTCGTTGTCGGTGGCGCCCACGAATTCGCGCTCTTGCTCGCCGTCTTCCCCGGGCAGCGGCGACCCCATGCCGACGGTCACGCGGTCGGCGGTGTCGGCGTTGGCGAGGTCGGTGAAGCGGCGCGCCCAGGACGTCTTGTAGAGCGCCATGAAGTGCCGGGGGTCGTCGAGCTCCGGGTAGCAGCGGCTGACTTTCATGAAGACGAGGTAGGCCTCTTGCATGACGTCGTCGCGCTGCTGGGTGCGCGCGACCTTCCACATGTGGGCGGCGACGAAGTTGGCGGTCCAGCCCTCGATGGGGCCTTTCCATTCAGGCGAGTAGGGCACGGCGGGGCACTCCTTGGTTCTGCGGCTTCGGGTCTTCGGCAATGGTGCGGCGACGCACGACGGGTTCGCCGTCTTCCGCGTTAGCGGCCATGTTCAGCAGCGTTCGACGGGGCGCGGCCAGCGGCTCGGGCTTCGGCACGCCCTTGCCGGCGCGCAGGTCGTCGATGATGCGGCGCACGTTCACGCTCATGATACTGGCGACGGCAGGCGCGATCCACGCGTCGACGCCGTCGGTGACGCCGACCACGTCGTCGTGGCCAGGAATGAGGTAAAGGCGCACGTCACGGCTGCGGCACTCGTCGCGCGCGTACGCCAGCAGCATGCACGACGAGAAGCCGGAATTGATGTAGGTCTTGAAGTTTGCCATGGCGTCAGAGGGCCTCCGCCCACGCTTCTATCTGTTCTGGTGTGAGGGCGGCGCCGTCCTTGGCGCCGTACGGGACGGCCACGCTGCCAACGTTGGGCAGGAAGCCGAGTGTCTGGGACATGCGCATGCTGTCGACAATGTCGAGTGGGTCGCCGTTGTCCATCATCGTCAGCACGCGCTCGAAGTTGTCGGCGGCAGCCTGCAGCAGGAACGCCTGCGCGTCGGTCGCCGAGTTCGTGGACAGCCCGACGGCGCGCACGCCGAAGCGCCGCGCGTAGACGTCGAGCTTCAGGCCGTCCATGGGCCCCTCGACGACGAGCAGCACGCGCCCGCCGTCCAGCAGGCAGTCGTGGTTGAAGAGCGTCTCTTTGGGCGGCAGCACGGACTCGTCGCGGCTCAGGTCGCGGTAGCGCATGGTGGAATAGCCGAGGGCGCGCCCCGTCCACGTCACCAGCTGGTCGTCCTGGTAGTAAGGCAGGATGACGCGGTGCGCCCAGTCGCCGCGCACGCCGGCGCAGACGCCGTAGCGGCGGCCGACGTACGCCATGTCCCCTTCGCGGAAGCCGCGTTCCTCGACCATGTAGTCGAAGTGCCGCCGTGTGCCGCCTCGCGGCGCTATGGGCGCGAAGTCGCCGTCGAGTTCCAGGTGACGTCGTTTGACCTGCTGCGGGGCGCCGCTAATGCCGTCGCGACCCATGATGGCGGCTGCCATGGCGTCGAAACCCTCGGGGTCCACGTAGTCGTCGCCGAGTCCGGCGATCTGCCGGGCAACGCCGTACGGCACGCGCAGCATCTTCATGAGCAGCCGCAGCGGCGATTTGCCGCTGTGCTGACTCCGGTTGCGCCAGCACGAGTACCAACCCGTTTCTAAGTTGATGCCCATGTGGTAACTCGGGTCGGCGCTGCCGCAAAACGGGCAGCGCACGTTGATCTCGCCGCGCTTCACATTGGCGCCACGTTCGATATACGGCACTTTGTGCTCGCCGAGCACGCGCACCCAATCGAGAACTCTCACGGCTTCAACCTTTTTTTGGCGAAGTGCGCGCACGGAGGCGACCCGAAAAGTAACGTTGGTTTTGACATGCGTTTATGAAGGGCCATCCAGCGCAACGGCGGGAAGTACACCGCCGTCACCCATTCGGCGACGGCTTCAAGAGGCGGAGGTTTCACGGCGCGCGTTTGCGGCGCCGGCCTTGCGTCTGACATAGTAAAAGCTCCTCGGGGGCAGGATCGAACCCTAATTATATATAGACTTGGTGGCTACGACAAGAAAAAGTTTCGCCCTTTGCCGCGCCCGTTTACAACTCGGTCGTAGGTGTCGATCGACGCCGCCAAGTCATCGAGAATGCCGCCGTCCAGGCTGCGCTCGGCCACGAGGTCGATAACGTACGAGCGGCGCTTCTGGCCCGAGCGGTGGATCCGCTTGACCGTCTGCTTGCGCGTGATTGGTGGCGTGGGCGTCTCGTAGAACACCATGTAGCGCGCGACGTTCTGCAGGCCGTCGTTGCCGGTGCCCCCGGCCTCGCTGTTCATCACCATGATCCGGCACGCGGGATCGTCGAGGAACCTGCGGCGCGTGGCGCTTTGGTCCTTCGTGCCGCCCCAATACCAGACATGGTCAATGCCCGCGGCCGTCAACCGCTCGGAGATCATGCGGCCGGTTTCGGTGTAGTCGTAGCAGACAACGCACTTGCTGTCCCCCATCTCGTCAACGATCGATTCCAGGGCGTCGAGCTTCGGGTTGTGCTTGAACCGCAGCACGTGGTTGCCAGTGTCGTCCTTCCAGGCCAGATAGCCGCTGACGATCTGCCGCATGCGCAGCCACTGTGCCTCCAGCTTCGACAGCTCGCCGTTGGCGTTGATGAGGCCCTCCAGGGCGCGCATGTAGTGCTCGCGTTGCTCCGCGCCCATGTCCACGGTGCGGCGCACGGGCTGCAGCTTCGGCAGGTCCTGCACCTCGCTCTCGTCGTAGCGAATGCTGCGGTGTCTGAGTATCCGCGTCAGTGTGGGCTCGTTGCGGGCGGGAAACGTGTACTCTGCCGCCTTCCATTTCCCTGGCTTCTCGTCGAAGAGCGCGGCGCGGAAAATGCCAATGTTCTCGCCGAGCGTCTCGCCGCCGTCCACCAGTTTGAACTGCCCGAAGGCCATTTCGGGGTTCTTGCCGAAAAGTGTGCCCGTGGCGCCGTACACCGAACGCGCCTCTTTCGTGAGCTGGCGCATGATGCCCCACCACAAGCTGTCGCGGTTGGCAAGTTTGTGGATCTCGTCAACGCCCACGAAGTCGTATAGGCGCTGCGCGCGGCGCACGAGCTTGTCGTCGCGCACGAGCTTGCCCTTGGTGCCGCGTTGGCGCTTGCAGAGCGCCCAATGCAGGCCCTGGTAATCGATGACCGTGAAGTCGGCCGACGCCGGCGGGTTGAGTAGCAGTTCGCGCTTCGCCTCAATGTCCTCGACGCGCACGAGGTTGGGCTCCAGCTCGCTGTGCTTCGCGGCGTCGTCCTTCCAACTGTCGATATTGATGAGGCGCGGCACCGTCACAAGGCCGCGAGTTGCCCGACCCTCGCGCATGAGCTGCAGCAGCACGTCGAGAATGATCTTCGTCTTGCCGGTGCCCATGTCCAGCAGGAACATGAACCGCGGCTCGCACATGGCGATGTAGAAGCACACGAGCTGATGCAGCCATGGCTCGGTCTTGAACCGGGGCCGCACGCGCAAACCCGCGAGCTCCCCCTCGACGGCCTCGCGGGCTAGCTGCTTGAGCCACGAGAAATCGTCCAGCGGCCGGCGCAGGTAGGCGTCAATGGCGCCACGGTTAATGAGCACGCCGCGGATCCTCGTGCGGTTGCGTCGGGCGCAGGTTCGGCGCTTGCTCGCCCGGGCCTTGCAAGTAACCGCCGCACAAAGGGCAAAGTGCTGCGCGCCCCGGGCCAGGAACGGGTGCGCCGCCGTGCCGGTCGTAAAAGTCATCGAACCGCCAGGGCACGCCGACCTGCGGCACGGCATTCGTGAACAGCGCTGCCCCCCAGCACTTCGGGCAGCGCACGTTGTAAGCGTAGGTTCTCTCAGTCATCGCGGCTCCTCCTGGCGGGTTTGCGGCCCCTGCGGGATGCGTCGTCTTCCTCGTCCGGACCACGGCGGCTGCGGCGCTGCCCGGTGTCCTCGGCGTTGTCGTCGAGAATGTCCCAGTAAGCCTCCTTCAGCATGATGCTGTCCAGGCAGAACTGGCCGAGCGCGTAAGCCTGCGTGATGAGCAGGGAGAACTTGGCGCCCTCGTTGCGGGCCTTCTCCACGAGGATACGCGCCAGCCCCAGCGCGTACTCGGCCGGCGTCTGGCTATAGGTGAAGACAAGGTCAGCCGTCGCCAACTTGCTGATATCCTCGGCTGCCATGCTGCCGGTCACCGTGGTGGCGGTCTCCGACTCGCGGTTGCCCTGGCTCACGACAATTGCGGCGGCGTTACGCCGCACGGCGACGCCCCGGATCTTGGCGATGGCCGCGCCCAGCTCGATGCGCAGGTTCTTGCTGTCGAGTTCCATGAGGTCGGGGTAGTCAACGCAGATCACATCGGGCGTGAACTTCTCGTGCCGCTCCAGGCCGTCGAGGTAGGCCTCCAGTTGCGCAATGGTGAGACTGTGCGTCGGGAACGCCTTGATGCGCATGGGCGCGCGCCGTGCGAACTCCTTCTTGGCGCGCGGCATCAATTTGCTCTTGATGTCGTCGTCCTTGAGCGCCCACTTCTCCAACGTCTTGCGCACCATGTCGACAAGGTTGCCGCCGCGGTCACGCTCGAATTGCGTAACCTTAGCAATGCCCTCGCGCCGGCCGATGGAGAACCACGCCTGGAGGAAGCGGGCGGCGTACGTCTTTTCGCCCATCTCCAGCGTGATGATGGCCACGGACCAGCGCTGCAGCATCGCCTGCTTGGCGCAGTGCGTCACCCACCAGGACTTGCCCTTGCCGCGCGGCGCGATGAACAGCGTCAGCTCCTTGCGGCGCGGGTAGAGCCCGCGGTCGTCGAGTTCTGGTATGCCGAGGTAGAAGCCTTCTTCCTCCGGGTTGTCCAGCACGGTGTTGATGTCGTCGGCGCTGTTCAGACTCAGGCCCGCCTCGAAGGCAACGCTCTGCGAGCTCAGCGCTTTTTGCATAACGACTTCGGCTTCGTCCAGCCGGCCATCCTTCACAGCCTCAACGGCCTGGACGAGGCCGCTCTTGAACTGCTGCAACCGAACGAACTTGTGCAACTCCGCCATGACGTAATCGCTGTTCACAGCGTCACGCATGGCGTAGAGGTTGTCCAGCAGCTTCTTGTACGTGGACGCCTTGCGTGCATCCTCGCCCTCGAGGATGTGTTCCAGCTGGTCGGGCAGGTGTTCCTTGATAGCCTCGCCGTACTGGTCAATGAAATCGATCGCGTGGCCCGCGACCTCGCGGAAGACCGCGCTGTCGAACAACTGCGGTGTGAGCGCAGCGCGCATCACTTTGGCGTTCTTGTCGTCGAAGCAGAGTGCCGTGAGGATGTTTTCCTGCAGCGCCCCGCTGAGCCGTTCTTCGTTCATGTCTCTATCTGCCTGATTAGTTTTGCTTGGCCGCGCAACAAGTCTGCCTTGTTGGCATACTCTGCGGCTTTTGCCCGATCTACATGCACTAATGGGCGCCCAGCGCGGGCGCCGCGGTCAGCCACCCGGCGCTTTTGTTCGGCCATTTGGTCGTAATCCGCGGCGGTTCGCTCCAGCAATGCCGCAGCCTGTTCCAGGCCAGCCGCGAAGGCGAGGTCGTTCATCATGCTGAGATCTCCTTGCGCGGCGCACCGCGGTACGCGTAAACATGCCACCAGGCGTTGCCCGCCGTGGTGCTCCCAACAAAGATAGACCGGTCCGGCACGGTGTCGCCGTTGCCCGTCACAGCGACAACCGTCCACGGCTCACGCGGCCGGGGGTTGAAGTCGTCTTCAACAAACACGCTGAGCACGCCCCCGGCAGCACTGGCGCTCAGGAACCGGGGCGCCGGGCCTAGGCTCAGCACGCATTCACCTTGACGCGATATGTGGTGACTTTCAATGTGTCTCATCGCGGACGCCTCCCAATAGCCTCGAAGGCGGCAACCATGGCGGCCGTCGTCTCTATGTCGTAGCGCCCCATTTCGGCGTAGAGGTCCTGAGCGCGGAATGCAGGCGGGGGCGGCAGGCGTGCGCCAGGGAACTCGTCGTGCGGCAGCTTGATGAGGGCGAGGTTGCGCTCAACTATCTCGGCGTTGTCGGCACGCATCTTGCGCAACTTCGCGGCGTCGCGCACGGCGGCGAAAGCCCGTGTCTTCCCAACCTGCGGAATTCCGGCAATGTCGTTGTGCGTGCCCATGAGCGCGGTGGCCAGCATGTAGTCGGCCGGCGTGATGGGCTTCCCTTCCGGGCACGTGAGACTCGCGCCGCGTGCGCACTTCTTGATGCCTTCGTTGTAAAGCGCCAGGTTCGGCACCCACAACAACTGGAACAGATCACTGTCGTTGCTCATGGCGTAGATCTCGTCGAAGCGGTGCCGCTCCGACAAAGACAAGTCCGCAATGATGTCGTCGCTCTCGAAGCCGGGTTCCGCCAGCGGTGCATGCCCGAGCCGTTCCAGCGCGGCGAGCACGTACTCTTCGCTTTCGAGCATGAGCTCGCGCAATTCGGGGTCGGCCGCCTTCTTGCGGATCTGCTTGTATTCCGGGTACTGGCGGCTGCGGACGTAAGGTTTCGTGTCGCGGCAGAACGCGGCACGCGTGGCGCCAGTCTCACGGGCTGCTTTGCCCAGCGCCATCATGAAGCCGTAAAGACCCCCGGTGAACCGTCCTTCGCTCGTGAGGTGCCGGTTTGCCGCAGCCGCGCGATATGTCTGGTACGACAAGTCTACGAGAAGTAACACGCGCTTCATGCCGGCGCCCCCGACAAGATGTTCGTACGTTGCACAGCGTAGACAACGGTTCCGCGTTGCAACACGCGGCCCGCCGCATTGAGTTCGCACTCGGGCCACGAGGCACGTTCACCGATGACGCCAACGGCCACGAGGCCCCGACGGGCTGCAAGCCAGCCGGCGAAGACGTTCTGAGTGACCTCTGACGCGTAGTATTGGTGTGGGGCGGCGGGGTCAGCGCGACGGGTGTAATCGAGCAACGGCGTGAACGCGCGCTGAAACTCCGGCATCTGGGTCTCGGCCCAGCCGTCGACGTCCATGACGGGACGCCGCTTCAGGATCTCGGCGCTCACGACAGCCACCGACCAATCGCGCCCTCGCAAGCGTGAACAACCTCGGCGTTGGTTGCGGCGCGAGGTTCACCGCTTACCCATTGCGCGCCACGCGGGTAAAAAGTGCGCGCCACGTCTTCGCCGACGCGTTGGCGTTGAATGAGTGTGACCGTGCCCGGCGCAGGGCGGCTTTCGTGAACTTCCTGCGGTTCTTGAAAGTACCACGCGCCGGCCCGAACCCGTTCAAGGCCGAGCCGGCGGATCCAAACAGGGGTGTCTTCGCCAACCACCGACAAGCCTTGGCCGGGGATGATGTTGCGCGCCATGAACGCCTGCCAACCGGCTTCCGTCAAGTTACGCACGTTTTCCGCGTCAACCGGGTCTTCGTAATCGACCTCGTAGCGGAAGTTTTCCACGATGCCGGCAATGACGAAAGACGAGAAACGCCACGGGTGGTCGTGAATCGTCGAGACACCCGGCACGGCGAGATCCGGGCACCACACGTGAAGACGCATATCGTCGGAAAGGTAGGCCCGCAACATGCCGAAGCCCTGAAGGGTCCATCCGCGGTCGCCCGGCCTCTTGACCGCCTCCTCTAGGATAGACCGGACGAGGGCCCGGGTCGGGTTGCGGAATAGGGGCGTTTGGGGTCTGGGCACGGGTGGGCTCCTCGGGTGAATCGGTGGTCTGCGCTTCAATTATACGGAAGGCTGCGGCGATCCTAAAGTCTTTATATAATCCGGCTATGAGCAACCACCAAGGAGCGAGCCCATGGCCGCCGCAATGAGACTGACCACCAAGGACGTCGAGGACGCGTTCGGCGTGACCCCCATGACCGTCTACAACTGGCGCAAGGGCACGCCAACACGCGAGCCGCTGCCGGCCGAAGTCGAGGGCCGCCGCGTGTTTTATCGCGCGGCGCGGCTGAAGGCCTGGGCGAAGCGCCACGGCATCCCGCTGCTGAAGGACCCCGAGGCGGTCTCCGCCCACAGCAAGCCGGGGCCGAAGACTGCGCCGAAGGGCGAGCCCGGCTAGCAGGATAACCGCGCTACTGGTCCAGTAGCCGAAAAACGAAAGGAGGCCATCATGGCCAAGCGAGTGACGTTGACGCGACCCGAAAGAGAGTACCCGGACCGCACCGCCCAGGGGGTGGGGGGTGGTTCCCCCCCTAAAGGGGGGAAACAACCACCCCCCAAGCCCGACGTCGTCGGCGGCGAAAAAACACAAGTAGAAAAGCTGGCAGAGCAAGCAGCCTCGATGACTGCTGCCGACCGCAAGGAGCTGCTAGCCCGGCTGAGCCTCGACGAGCAGCACCGCGCCGCTGGCAAGCAGGACCCGGCCTCGGAGCTGTGGGCCACTGCCGTCCACGAGGCGCTACTAGCCGCCGCGGGCAGGGCGGGCGGGGACGTGCCCGGGGTGATGGTCGTTCGGCGCCTAGTAGCGTCCCCTAGCGCCTATGGGCCGGTGCGTGCGTTCATGGAGAGCGCCGGGCTGGCGGAGAAACTCGACAACGCCGAGCGTTTCGCCTTCTACCGCGTGCTCGCCCGGCTCGTGGTGAAGGATGCTGAGCGCGTGTGCGAGTGGAGCGGCGCACCCTTGGGCGTCAAGACGGTGGTGCAGCGCGCGGCGCACGTGCGGGGCATCTTCGACGGCGCCTTCCCCACGTACCTGCGGAACGGACTCGCCCACGTCGTGGCCCGCCGCATTGCCGACGGGGGCCGCGTGCGGGAGGAACACGAGGCCCGTTGAGTGCGGCGCACAGATTATTTTCGCCGAACAGCAAAATAACTGTTGCGCCCACATAAAGTCTATATATAATCTCTACATCGCAACGAACTTACGACGGAGTAGAGATGAACAAGCTGACCAAAGAGCAACGCCTCATGCTGGTGACCGCCCTGGACACGAACGCCGAGCAGGGTCGCAACATCAAGCCGATTCACGTGCACTACGACAGCGAGCGCGCCAACATTGACGCTTTCAACCCGTCTTACGTGCGGTACAACAAGCAGATGTACAAGTTGCTCGACGCGGGCATTATTGCGCGCCGCCCCGCCGACACGAACGCCAACCAATGGCTCGATTGCTACGCTTACATTGCCGACGAAGCCCGCGCCCGCGCCGCCGTCGCCAACGGCACTTTCTGAAAAGTGTTCAACCAACATTAACGGGGCAAAACATGAGCAAAATCAAGCAAACGGCCACATTGATCGCCATTACGTACACTCCGGTTACTTCGCAGTACCGCAAAACTGAAGAAACGTACGAGTACAAAGTTGGCGAAGAGACGGTGAAGTTTCACGCGCACCCGACGAAAGCGTGGAACTGGGTGATTCTTGGTGGCAAGCAAGAACTCGCAACCAAAGTTATTAAGGCTGCGTGCGCCGCGTGTTTTGAATCGGAAGCTCTGAAGACGCTTAAATTTGCTTGAGTCTTCATCGTCCGGGCGCATGCTGTTGCGTGCGTCTCACGATGCGGTTTCCCCGCAACTTTTCCGCAACAACCGGAGTGTTTCATGCCCATGTCTTCCGTTTTCAACGGCGCACACGTTGTCGCCACCAACCGCGCCCGTTTGCGGCTCAACCAAGCACACGGCACGACGCCAACTGTTGGCACGTGCTTAACGCAAGGGAAATTGCAACCCGTTGTCGTTGAGTACCGCAAGCAACGCAACGCGAAAGGGCGGCTCGTTCACAAGACCATTGTCGTGAACTTGGCCGAACCGATGCCGTTCGCCGACGTGCCTGCATTCATGGACGCGCTCACGCAATCCGACATCGATGCCGCTTACGCCGCAGCCGGCGTTGCTCCCGCTTAAATCACTTTTACACACCGAAGGAATCACCATGGCCGCAAATGCCCGCACCGCCCAAGGCGTCATCTCGCAGAAGGCGCTTAACTACCTCGACGTCGGCGCGATCCGCCGGAAGCCGGGGTTCAATCCGCGCTTCGAGTTCGGCGACATTGAGTTGCTTGCCCGCAGCATTGCCGCGAATGGCGTGCTCAACTCGTTGCGCGTGCGCAAAGTCGACGTCGGCGTCTTCGAGCTGGTGGACGGTGACCGCCGCCTCACGGCCATTGAGCTGCTCGTTGCTAACAGCAAGGCGGGCAAATCGCCGTCGTTCACGTTCCCTCATGGCGTTCCGTGCATCATTGTTGACGCCGCGCAGGACGCCGTTACAGACATCGTGCAGATGTTCGAGGCCAACACGGGTAAGGCATTCCTCCCGCTGGAGAAGGCCGCCGCGTTCCGCACGATGCGCGACGCCGGGCTGACGATTGCCGACATTGAGGCGCGCACCGGTTGCAGCGACAACGACATTGTTGGCAGCCTCGCGCTGCTGGAGGGCGACGAGACACTCGTTGAAGCAACGCGCACCGGTAAAGTCAAGGGCGGCCTCGCCAAGTCGATCGCCGTGAACGCTCGCGGTGACAAGAAGCTGCAGCGCGAGCTCACCGAGAAGGCCATTGCGGCCGGCACCGACAAGGTCGCGAAGCGCGCCGTCTTGAAGGAGGTTGACAACGCCCGGCGCGCCAAGGCTGCGAAGAAGGGGCTCACGCTGAAGATGCGCGCCCTGAGCGACGACGAGCTGGGCGCCCTCGGTGTGACCGCGGCCGAGGCGCTGAAGCTGCTGCTCGACGAGCTCGGCATGGACTACGACAGCGACCTGCGGTCGTGGATCGCCGCCGACCCCGAACTGCGCGTCGCCGCCACGTTCGGCGCCTTGGAGGGCTTGAAGGCCGCCGCTGGCGTCAAGACGTCGCTGGAGTTCTGAAGTGAGCACGCTCGACGAACTGAAGGCGGCGGAGACGGTCGAATGCGCGTGTTCGGGTTGTCAACGCGCGTGCTCGGTTAAGCCGGGCTGGTTCGCCCCCGGCGAGGCGGAGCACGCAGCCGCGTACCTCGGCGTGACGCTGAAGGAATTGTTTGACACGAAATTAATGGTTGATTGGTTGGCGGGGTCTAGCGCGGCCGACGGTGATGACGTTTTCGTGCTCAGCCCGGCGACCACTTCGGGCCGGCCGGGGCAGGAATTTCCGGGGAACCCCCGTGGCACCTGCGTCTTTTTGACGGAAGACAAGCGTTGCGCCATCCACGAAGTGAAGCCGATGGAGTGCAGGCTCTATTCGTGCCGAGGGGTAGGCATCAAGTACCACGAGCCGGTCGGCATGACCTGGGACGCGCCAGAGCATCAACAGCAGATCGAGGGTTTGCTGGGCCGGCCGCCGGAATCCGAAGCATACGGCGGTTTTTTCGGCGGTTTGTCTCTTTTCTTTGAGGACGGGCCATGAACGTCAACTGTGACACCGAGAACCACTTGAGCATCTGCATTGAGACTACCACGTAAAGGAGCGCTGAAATGAAGTACACGCCTACCGCCCGCTACGGGCTCGCCATCCACACCAGCCGCCCGCCGCGCAGCCGGATCCGCGCAGCCGCGTACCTGGCGGCATGGTGCGCCCTCGTTGCCGCCGCCGTTTACATGCTGATGGCCTGCGCCGGCGTCGCCCACGCCCAGGACCGCAACTACGACCCGCGCCTCGCCGCGCAGCGGCAAGAGGCCCTCGCCGTCTACGTGCGTTCGGCGTGGTGCATGCAGGACGCCAGCCGGGCGGCGTTCCGCCAGGGCTTCCGCCGCGACGCCGACGCGCAAGCCTTCGCCGTCAAGATGTGCGGATCCGCGCTGCGCGTCTTCCTTACCACCACGCCGCCGCAGTGGACCCACGCCGACGTGGACGCCCTGTTGCTCGGCATGGCCATAAAGGCCGTCGCGCAAGAGCGCAGGCAGGGGTTGATGTGAAGCCGGCCAAAGTGGGCCCCGGCGTGAGGTGCGTGCTCATTCGCGAGCTACCGGGCTTCGAGGCGAACGTCGGCGCGTTGTTGACCGCCGTTTGCCAGGACACGTGCCGCCACGGCGACACTGGGTGGTTGTGGGAGGCGTCGAGCCGCCCGCTCGTGGTCAGCGTCGGCCTGTTCACGGGGCTGCCTATTGACCGCGCCAGTAGCAGCCTGGAGGCCCTGCGCCTCGAGCCGCGCATGTGCGCGCCGAAGTACCCAACGAACTGGCTGCTGCCGCTCAACGGCGAAGACTTGGCAGAAGACGAGCAAGTGGCCGCGCCAATGCCCGAGCACGCCGGGGCCGATTCGTGAGGCTCAACCACTTCAACTGGCGCAAAGACGGGAACGGCGCACCCTCGCCCGGGGAACCGCTTTTCTCGCTCGGGGATTGTGCCGCACGCGTCGGCCGTACTTTGCCGCAAGTCACCGCCCTGGCGGGGCATCACCCCGGGCTCAAACCGTGGCGCACCCGCGGCAGCGCGGGCGTGCGGCAGCAGACCCTGTACCGCATGTCGGACTTCATGCGGTGGTACGCGTCGCTGCCCGTATAGCTAACCCGCAACACCCTTCACTTTTTCAGGAGAACACCATGCCCAAAATGGCACTTTGCATTCGCCGTGATCACGCGCCCGTAGCCTTCAACGTGCCGCTGCTCGGCCTGCGCGCGATTGAGCACACGCTCGGTTTCTGGCATACGCCGACCGAGATGGCCGACCGCGCAACGTGCGAGACCGACGAATCGTTGCTGCAGATCATCCCCTACGTGGTTGTTGGTGACTGGGCCCCCCACGGGGGCGACGGCATGCGCGTCTTCACTTACAACCGTGGCGGCGCCGGGGAAGAAGCGCGTTTGCACGGCGCGCTCAGCGTGGGCCTCGGCGGTCACGTCGACGCACCGCCGCCCGAAGGCGAAGGTTTGCGCAATTGGCTCGCGCAAGAAGCATGCCGCGAGCTGAAGGAAGAGGTGGGCATCGACGCCGCGCCCACCGAAATCATTTTCGCCAACGCTGTGTTGTGTGACCCGAGCCCGGGCGTCGGCCGCGTGCACATCGGCGTGCTGTGCGCAATCCGGGCCAGTGCCGCGCGCATGGGCGCCGCCGAGGCTGGCGTGATCGAGAGCGGTCAGTGGCTGACGCTGGCGGAACTCACGCGCGCCGACAACTTCAACCGCCTGGAGGGCTGGAGCAAGGCTGCCGTGCAATACATGGGGCGGCAACTGTGATCGGCAAGATTGTTGCCGCCGTGCGGCGCTTCTTCACCGAGCCGGCAACCATGCCCGAGCTGCAGTGCCGCCATCAGGGCGCGCGCCCGCAATGCGTTTGTTGCAATTGCACGGCAGCCCGGATCCTCGCGCGCACCGAATGGACACCCGACGAGATTGCAGCCATGCGCAAGGCGTACGGCGCACCCCCGTCTTTCCTGGATCCGCACTTGTGAGCACCGAACCCTTCCTCGCCGACACCCCGTTGTTCGACGACACGCGGCGCGCCCTGGTGTTCGCGTTCAACGCCCACCGCACTGCGGCGCCTCCGCGCCCGGCCGCGACCGTCGCCATGGCCAATGCCCCCGGCAAAAAGCCGCGCAAGCCGCGTACCAAAGCTGAGCGGCAGGCCGCCGAAGACGAACGGTTGCGCGTGGAAGACGCTGAACGCCGGGCACTGGTGCGCGCCGTGTTCGACGGCCCCCGGTCGCCCAAGCGCGGGGAACGCGACGGCGCCGCGCAAGCCGGACTCATTCTCGCCGTAGTCGACCGCCTGGATGAAAGCCACCGCGCCGTGCTCGCCGCCCGGCTGACGGTGTCGCATTCACCGTGTTCGTGTCGCAACCCGTGCTGCAGTGGGCGCGCCGTGAACCTGCGTTGGTGGGTGGTCGTGGGTCAGCTTTGCAACATCCTTGCCAGCCGTGCCGATTTGCTGAAGGTGCCGGGCAAGCGCGGCATGTCCACGTTGCCGCGCCTGCGCCGTGCCGTGGTGGAGGCCTACTTCGACCCGGTCGCCGAGGACAGCATCGTGCGGCTGGCCGAGCGCGCCGGCGTCAGCGCCGTGACCGCGGCGAAGCACCGCACCGTGATACTGGAGTGGCTCGGCGTGACCGAGGACGAGGCGTGGCAACAGGCCGCGCTGCTGTTGGACCAGGCCGGCGTGACCGGATCTTTTCAACAAGGAGAATGACATGGGACTGAGCATTACCGCTTATGAAGGGCTCACGCCTTCAGGCGCAACGAACCCCGAAGAACACGATCATCTGTTACGTGTTTACGCGAATTCGGATTTTCCTGGCAGGGAAGCGCCGCTTGAAGACCACACGTATTACGCCGCACTCGACACGCTCGACGTGTTCGACGGCGGCTACGGGCGCTGGGGCCTCTGGCGCGAACATCTGGCCGTGTTGGCCGGCTACCCGCGTGGGCGCACGAGCACTTACACGGAGCGCGTGCCGCACTCTTGCGGCTGCTCGGAGCAGGGACACGGACCGTTCTTCGAGCTCATTCACTTTTCCGATTGCGAGGGGGTCATTGGCCAGCATGCCGCCGCGAAGCTGTTGCAGGACTTCGAGGCGCACCAGGCGCAAGCCAATCAGCAGAACCCGGAATTCCTGCGGGTCTACAACAGCGTGCGCGACGGCCTGCGCATGGCCGCGCGCGGCGGTTGCCTTCACTTTCACTGACAAGGAGAATTGACATGGCAGACAACCCAACACTCACGACCAAAAAGAAGGCTAAGCGCCGCCCGGCTTACAAGCTGGTGCAACGCGCAACGAACATGTCGGCCGCCGTCAGCGACGCGTTTTCAGAGATCGAGAGCCTGGCGGAGGAGATGCGCGAGACTTACGACAACATGGACGGCAACGGGCTCGGCGCGACCGAGAAGTGTCAGGCCGCCGGATCCGCAGCGGACGCGCTCGAATGTGCAACTGAGGTTGACGTGCCCGAATGCCTCGTTGACGTCGAGGTGCATTACAGCGAATCCGTCAACGTGCGCAAGAACCGCGGCCCCTCGCGCGCCGCGCGGCTGAGCAACGCCGTGTCGGTGCTGGAGGCTGCCAAGGCTGCGGCCGAAGAAGCCGACCTGGTCGAAGATGCCGCAGCCGCTGAGCGTGACGATTTCGTGAGTGAGCTCGAGAGTGCCATTGGCGAGGTCGAGGGAACCGAGTTCCCTGGCATGTTCGGCTAACTTCAGGAGAACTGACATGGAAGGCAACAAAGGCGCCGAGCTGCGCGAGCACCCGGACGCGAACGTGAAGTGCGAGGTGTGCGGCGGCCGGAAGTCGGCGTGTGCCGCAATTGGTCACCGCCCGGACCGGGACCGCGGCGTGCTGTGGCACCTGGATGACCTCGCCAAAGAACCGGTTGCTGACCGCCACACGGAGCCCGACAGCCGTTGGTTGGGCGAGTGCGCAATACGCACCCTCGAGCGTCTCGGCTACACGTACACGGGCGGTAGCGAGTGGCGGCCCCCACTGGGCAAAAAGCCGGTGTGGTTGGACGGCGTCCTCTCGGACGAGGCAGTAGACCGGATTTTGAGCACGCACATACCCGGCGGCTCGCAGGCGCGCTGGTGGTTCCTGCCCCATGACCTGCCCCAAGGGCTCGCGAATGTGCGTGACGTGGTGCGGCGAATGTTGACCACTTACAACAAAGTGACAGCAACACCAGCGACACCGGCCGCCCCGAGCATTGGAACAGCGAGCATGTACGCGCAGCAGCATGGCCTTGCCGTTACCACCGAATGGATGATCGGGTGGAACGCTTGCCTAGACGCTATCGATGCCGCCGCCCTCGCCCAGCCCGCGCCCGTGCAGGCAGTGGCACAGCAGGCGGCGTCCGAGGTGAAAAAGTGCCCCGCATGCGACATGTCGGATGGTCGAGTTGCGCCGTGCTGCGAAGAGTGTCCCCAGCACGATCACGCCCCCGCCACGGACGAAAAGCTTGGCGCCATCGCATACAAGGGCTTTGACGATTACTGGACCGAACACTGCGCGGGCCGAGATTCCGAAGCGTGGGCAGCGAGCGCCAAGGCCGTAGTTGCGGCATATCTCGCCATCTCGGGCCAGAAGCCGGCCGAGGAGAAAGTGGATTGCTCCTCATGCAAAGGAACGGGCAGCGACGGCATGGGGTCTGGACGCACCGACTGCCTGGGCACGGGAACGCAGCAATAAATTTGCCATTTCATGAAATTCGTATACATTAGCCCCTGTTTTGGTAGTGCTGGAACTGTCACCAGCGCGGCGGCCCGCCCCGATTCGCGGGCCGTTTCTACTTCTGCGGCGCCGCCGTGAAGCGCGCCGTACTCGGCGCCAAGTGGACCGAAGCCACCGTCGGCCGCGCCGTCGTCAAGTCTTACTTCAAGGGCGCCGTGCTCGCCGTGCCTTGTTGCGGCTGGACGGGCCACGAGGCCGACATGCTCGTCGTCACCAAGGACCTGCGTCTGATAGACGCAGAGGTGAAGATCTCCCGCGCCGACCTGCGCGCCGACGCCAAGAAAGACAAATGGTGGGAACACCGGCCCTGGAGCCGCCGCGCCGAGCTGGCGGGCGAGTCTTCGGGCCGAGACGCGCGCCAGTGGCCGCCCAAGGTGTGGAAACACTACTACGTCATGCCAGACGCCGTGTGGTGCGAAGACCTCGCCGCGTGCATACCGCCGGCGAGCGGCGTCTTGCTGCTTCGCGGCTGCGGCCCCGACCAACACGGCGGCATAACCGAGCTGCGCCGCGCGCAACCGAACAGGGACGCTGAGCGGTTGAAAGCGTCCGATGCCGTCGACATTGCCCGCCTCGCCGGGTTGCGCATGTGGGACGCCCTGGTGCGTTTGGATGCGGCCAACAAGGAACAAACATGAGCATCACCCGCCGGGGCTTCCTCGGGGCAGCGCTTGCCGCTGTTGCCGCACCGACCGAATTGCTGGCGGTCACCGCGCCTGCAGCGTTGACGCCCATGTGGGCTATCAAGACGCCGGACGAGATCCTTGCCGACATGCGCGCCATGTTTGAGCGGATCTCGCAGCAAGAGAGCTTCAGTCAAGCCGCAAACGTGCGGGAGTTCACCTCCGTGGAAGAGGTTGAGCATTTTTTCGGCTGCAACGAAGACCTCGACAAACAAGCGGCGTTCTTCGGGTACCAATGGGACGCTGTCGGCGACGCCCGACCTCGCCACTAACGATTACGGACGAAGCCTGTAGCAAGCCAGGCCAGAGAGGCAAGTGAGGCAGTGAAAGCCTAGTGCGTGACGGCGGCAAGCCGCACCACGCGCAGGCCATTCAGACTCCAGCTTGAGCGGGTAGCAGCGCCCCCGCCGTCCACCAGCCGCAGCAGCGAGCGAGGCAGCAAACCCTCGCCGATGCGGAACCCGCCAGCCCCGCGGGAGATAAACAACGGGGCCGCAATGGGCCACAGCAACGACGCAACGGCCCCGCTGCTGGCGATACCAGCAGCTAAGCGCGAGGGCACGCGCCGAGGAACATCGCACGTCGACGCCACACGAGCCGGGACCGGAACCGGCGCCATACCCTGAGCGGCGGCGTGGAAGGACACGCGCAAACGGAGGCAGCAGGACCGTAAACGCCGTTTGCCCCACGAACAAGCAACGGGCGAAACAGTGAGTGCAAGCCGGAATCAAGCCCGGCCCGCTCAGGGTATGGCAACAACTTACTAGGGGAACGCCATGAAGTTGCAACCAGCACGAATTACGCTCATGACGTCGCGGCCCCTCATTGCCGCAGTAGACGCCGCTATCCAGCGCGAGATGACGCAGCACCTGGTAGAACGCGCCGGCCGCATCGCCCGCAAGCCGGAGATTCAGCACCGGCCGCCAGCCACAAGCAGCCCCAACAATCAAACGCGCACGCACACCGCGCCGCCGTAATCAAAGCAACCCAGTGCGCTAGCAGGACCAGCAGGCTACTAGCAACGGCAACGCACGCAACCCCTGCTAGGCCGACGGAACCGCTACCATGAAATCAAACACACCACGCGAGGTGGATGAGAACGCACCACTGCAGCGGCGCAAGATAACGGCGTCCACCAGGGGCGGCTACCGGCCCAACAGCGGGCGCAAGCCCAACAGCATGAACCGCTTCAGCATGGAGGCCCGTGAGAAGGCTATGGCCACGGGTATGCTGCCGCACGAGTTCCTGCTCGCAGTAGCGCGTGGCGAACGCATCACCCGCTGGGTGCCGCACCCCAATCCGGACTTGGCCGCAGCAGGGGAAGTCGTGCAGGTGGAAGAAAAGTACGAATTCGCGCAGCGCCTCGACGCAGCAAAAGCCGGCGCACCGTACTTCGCGCCGCGCATCTCAGCAGTGGAAGTTATCAAGGGGACGCCAGACCATGAGCTCGATGCAATCATTGCTGAGCTTGCCGCCAAAGCAGGCCTTGATATTGGCGCTAGCGGAGAAGCAGCGCAGGATGGCGCTGGCGACGACCCAGCAGACTAACGCCCTCGTACTGCGGCGCCCGCTGCTGGAGCTCGACCTCCCGCCGACGCCCGCCACGCACGGCAGCCTGGTGCTCGACCGCAATCACCCGCTCAGCGACCTCTACTACCGCAAGAAACGGTTCAAAGTGTACTGGGGCGGGCGGGGCTCAGCAAAGTCCTGGGGCGTGGCCGAAGCGCTTATCCGGCTGGCCGTCAGCATGCCGCTGCGGATCCTCTGCACGCGCGAGTACCAGAACAGTATCAAGGACTCCTCGCACAAGCTGCTGAAGGACACGATCGCGCGCCTCGGTCTGGACGGCTGGTTCGTGGTGACCGCCGACAGCATCAAATCGAAGCTGGGCGCCGAGTTCATCTTCAAAGGCCTGCACAACAACGAGCAGGGCATCAAGTCCACTGAGGGCATTGACATCTGCTGGGTGGAAGAAGCGCAGACCGTTCCTGAAGGATCCTGGCGCACGCTGCTGCCGACGATCCGCAAGACCGACTCCGAAGTCTGGGTGACGTTCAACCTGATCGAGGAAACCGACGCCACCTACAAGCGGTTCGTGACCAACGCCGACGACCGCATGATCGTCCACAAGGTCAACTACGACAGCAACCCGTACTTCGCGACCTCGCCCATGTACGGCGACATGCTGGCGGACAAGCGCAACGATTACCACCTCTACGAGCACGTGTGGCTCGGCATGCCGCAAGTCGTTAGCAGCGCGATCATCTTGTCGGGCAAGTACCGCGTGGCGGAGTTCGACGACGACCTGTGGAAGCAAGCCGACCGCGTGTTCTACGGCGCCGACTTCGGATTCGCCCAGGATCCCGCAACGCTGATTCGGTTCTTCGTGATCGAGCGGGCGAGCGGGAACATCCTCTACGTTAGCCACGAGGCCTACCAGACGGGCGTCGAACTGAACGAATACGCCGACTTCTACGACCAAGTGCCGGGCAGCCGCGAGTGGCCGATCATGGCGGACGCCGCGCGGCCCGAGATCATCAGCCACGTGCGCAGCCTCGGATTCAGCGTGAGCGCCGCCGAGAAGTGGGACGGCAGCGTGAAGGACGGTATTGCTCATCTGCGCGGCTTCGCCCAGATCATCATCCACCCGCGGTGCCCGGCAACGGCCCGCGAGGCGCACGCCTACCGCTACAAGGTGGACAAGCGCCAGGTTGACGACAACGGCCAGCCACTCGTGTTGCCGGTCGTCGTGGACGCCAACAACCACGCTTGGGACGCCGTGCGCTACGGCCTCGACGGCTACATCCAGCGCCGGGGCGCAGGCGACGTGTGGAAGCACCTCGCCGCGCAAGCAGCCGACTGAAAGGGAAACATGAAGAATCCGTTCTACCAACGCGAGACCGAACTGGGCGGCGTGGCGTGCGACGCCGTGCGCTACTCGCTGCCTGGCGTGTTCCGCTGGTGCCGCGTCAATTCGCGCGTCAACGCAAGCTGCTTGTTCGGCGGTCACTACATTTCGCTAGGCGAGGGCACGGGCGTGACGGCGCACGGTTACCTGCTGGGCTTCACGTACATGGAGGTTGGCGACAAGGCAACGCTGCGCGGCCCCGGTTTCCTCTGGGAACGCGTGGGCTTCTGCACGTGCGTCCGCCTGGGTTCCGTGTTTGTCTACCGCCGCATTGGTGGCGTGAGCACGTTCCGACCTTCACTCAAATTCTTCTAGGAGGCCGACATGGCAACCAAAGGCAAGCAACTGACCGCCCAGGCACTCGAGGACCGCATGGACGCCCGCGCCGTGCCCGTCAGCAGCCCCCAAGACGAGGCGAAGGCGCCCGAGACTACCGCCGCTGCCCCCGAGCCCGTCAAACACCGTCTGGCCGCCCCTGTGGCGCCCGCCGCAAAGACCGGTGAAGACGTGCAAGCCTTGCGCCGCCTGCGCAACGCCCTGGAGCAAGCCGGCTACCGCAACCACCCGCAAGCGCTGGAGGCTGCACTGGACGTGGCAAGCGCGGTGCCCGTGCTGCGTGCCGGCCGCGAGGTGCAGTCCTACAAGGCCGAAGCCCTCGACTACTTGCGCGGCAAGATCCAGCAGCGCGACGCCAAGGGGCAGCCGTGAGCAAGACCAGCAAGGTGCGCGCCACCAACGACGGGCGCGTCATGTTCTGGTGCCCCGGTTGCGACGGTGCCCACGGCATCAACGTCGGCACCGGGCCGGGACCGCGCTGGGGCTACAACGACAACCCCGACGCCCCCACGTTTACGCCCAGCATCAAGGTGACGGGCGGCATGATCGACGGCAAGTGGTCCGATACCGCCTGCTGTCACAGCTTCGTCAACGAGGGGCGCATCCAGTTCCTCGGCGACTGCACGCACGCCCTGGCCGGTCAGACGGTGGACCTGCCGCCCTGGGACGACACGCCGTGACGCGCACTGTCCACGTGCACTTGCACAACCACGGCACGCGCGACGGCTTCCGCGAGTCCGACCACCCCCGCAACAACGACGGCGAATTCAGCGAAGGCGGCAAGGGCGGGAAGTCCGACTACGCCAAAGCCCGTGAAGCCGAGCACGACGCGCGCCGCGACAAAGCCTACGCCGAGAGCAAGGCGAAGGTCAAGCAACTGGAGGCCCGGCTGGAGAAGGCGCAGCCCTCGGAGCGCACCGCCATTCGCAAGGAACTTAAGGCCCTGGGGTGGAAAGAGCCGGCCAAGGTCGAGAAGCCGAGGCCTGCGCCCAAGGAGAAGACCCCGGCGCCGGCCAAAGAACCCAAGCAGGAGAGCATGCCGCAGAAGCGGGCTGCTGTTAAGAAGGAGGCCGAACTCCGGCTCTCCGCCGTCACTAGCAAAGTACAGCGCTTCCGCCGCGACCTCGAAAGGGCGGAAGACGAAGAGGAGCACCGCACATGAAGCCCGTTCACATTCACGTCCACAACCACGCGACCCGAGACGCCGGGTTCGACGAGAGCAAGCACCCGCGCGCCGAAGACGGCAAGTTCGGTAGCGGGGGCACCTCGTCTTCGGCGTCCGACAAAAACAGCGGGTCTTCGGCGCCCAAGGCCAAGGCGGGGGAAGTCCATTTCAAGGAGGCCAAGGACAAACAGGGCCGCACCATCTACAAGCTGTTCGACAAGAACGGCGAGGCTGGCGCCGCGGCGAGCAAGGCCGAAGCGAACCGCTGGTGGGCCGACCACGGCGGCAAGAAAGCAGAGGCCGCCTACGACAAGGGCGAATCCGGCCTGCGCACGTAACAGAACCAAGGAAGCCCGATGGCCAAGACATCCGCCCTCGCCGCAGCACGCACGGCGAAGCAGCAGGACGCCCGCGCCCGCAAGGCCCCCGCTGGCAACCCGCTGCTGCACGCGCCCACCGCCGACAGTTTCGTCAACTTCGCCCACAAGCTGGGGGTTGGCGCCGACAACGCCCTGACGGCCGGCAGCTACGGCTTCAACCCCGTCACGCGCAACCGGATCCAACTGGAATGGATCCACCGTGGCTCCTGGCTCGGCGGCGTTGCAGTGGACGTGGTGGCCGACGACATGACGCGCTCCGGCGTCGACTTCAAGGCCGAGATGGACCCGGTCGACCAGGGCCGCCTGGAGCGCTGCGTGCAGTCGCTGGGTGTTTGGGACCGGATGAACGAGACCATCAAATGGGGTCGGCTCTACGGCGGCAGCGTTGCCGTGTTGCTGGTCGACGGCCAGGACATGAAGACGCCCCTGCGTATCGAGACCGTGGGCGTCGGCCAATTCAAGGGCCTGCTGCCCCTGGATCGCTGGATGCTGGAACCCAGCCTCGAGGACCTCGTCACCGACTTCGGCCCCGACTTGGGCAAGCCCAAGTATTACAAGGTCACGGCCGGCGCCCCCGCGCTGCGCGGCGCCACGATCCACTATAGCCGCCTTGCCGGTCGCTTCGTGGGCATCGAGCTGCCGTACCAGCAGGCCCTCACTGAGAACCTGTGGGGCATCAGCGTGCTGGAGCGCCTCTACGACCGCATGGTGGCCTTCGACAGCGCCAGCATGGGCGCGGCCCAGCTGGTGTTCAAGGCGCACCTTCGCACCTTGAGCATCGACGGCTTCCGCGACATCGTCGCGGCGGGCGGCACCATGATGCGCGGCGTGCTTGCGTACACGGAGATGATGCGCCGCTTCCAGGGCATCGAGGGCATCACGCTGCTGGACGCCAAAGACAAGTTCGAGGTCCAGGCCACCAGCGCCTTCTCTGGCGTTGCCGACGTCATCGACAAGCTGGCCGACCAACTGAGCGGCGCCCTGCAGGTCCCGAAGACCCGGCTCTTCGGCGCCAGCGCTGGCGGCCTGAGCGGCAAGGACGACAGCGGCGAGCGCACCTACTACGACAAGATCCGCCAGGAGCAGCGGCGCACCATGTCGGCCGGCATCACCGCCGCCTACCGCCTCACGGCGGCCAGCGAAGGCATCGTGCTGCCCGACGACTTCGCGCTGGACTTCAGCAGCCTCGTTGAGCTCAACGAGCAGGAGCGCGCGGAAGTGGCGGCGAAGACCACGGAGGCCGTCGTCAAGGCACTCGACAGCAACCTCGTCAGCCAGCGCGTGGCAATGCAGGAACTGCGCCAGTCGAGCCGTATCACGGGCATCTTCAACACCATCAGCGCCGCCGATATCGAGGCTGCCGACGAGAGCATCGAGCCTCCCGTCGGCGAGCTGGAGCTGATGCAGATGCAGGCGGGTATCGACGCCGAGACGCAGGAACGCGAAGCGAAGCTCAACCCGAAGGGCGACAAGGATGGCAACGAGCAACAACGACAACCTGCCGGACGACAACCGGTGGACGGCAGCACGCCGCGCCGAAAGCTGGTACGCTAGCAAGCTGCGCCAGGTCGCGAAGCAGGTAGGGCAGCTCATCACCGGGCTGGCCCCCGACGGCGTCGTCACCGACATGACGGCGCTGCTGGCGACCATGGAGCAGTACGGGTTCCTGCTGCAGCCCTGGGCGGCGTCGGTGGCCAACGGCATGCTTGCCGACGTCAACCGCCGCACGGCGCGCAGCTGGAAGAAGCTGAGCCTCGACATTGGCCAGGAGATCCGCGGGGAACTCGCCAGCTCCCCGAATGGAGCCGTGTACCGCGAGCTGCAGCGGGAGCAGGTCGAGCTCATCACGTCGCTGCCGACCAAGGCGGGGCGCCGCGTGCAGCTGCTGACCGAGGAGGCCCTCGTCACCGGGCGCCGCGCCGAGTCCATCTCGAAGGAAATCATGCGCAGCGGCGAGGTCACGCAGGCCCGGGCGCGCCTCATCGCGCGCACCGAGGTTGCGAAGGCGTCCTCCAACTTCATCCAGGCCCGGGCGTTGGGTGCGGGTAGCGAGGGCTACATCTGGCGCACCAGCGACGACGCCGACGTGCGCGACACGCACAAGGCCATGGAAGGTCGCTACGTGCGCTGGGACAGCCCGCCGAAGACCGACCCGAGCCTCGACCCCTACCACGCCGGCTGCGGCCCCAATTGCCGCTGCTACCCCGAGCCCGTCTTCCCCGAACTCTGACAAAGGAAACCACCATGGCAACCACACCGCGCCCGCAGACTTCCGCCCTCGTGTCGGAGCTGCTGGCAATCGGCGTCTTGCGCATCAGCGCCGACGGCACCACGATCCTGAAGCCCGACGGCTCGGCGTTCACGCCCGCTGGCGGCGACGTCACCTCCGCACAAATCACTGACTCTACGGCGGTCGGCCGAGCGGTGCTCACTGCCGCCAGCCAAGCAGCCGCGCGAACCGCCATCGGCGCGGGCACCAGCAGCCTCGTGCTCGGCACCACGGCGGGCACCGCCAAGGCAGGCGACTACGCGCCCCCGAACGCCGCAGGCGCAACCCGCGGCCTCGTGCTGCAAGCCGCTGCTGTGGTCGACGCCACCGACGAGGCAACCGCCGTCGCCCAACTGAACGCCCTGCTTGCGTCCCTGCGCACGGCCGGTTCCCTCACACCTTGACCCGGAGGCACACATGGCACGACGCAACCACGGCGGCGCGATGATCCGACGCCGCACCCTCGACCTGCAGGCGCCGGAAGACGGCCGCACCGTCGCCTACACCCAGGAGCAACTCGGTCCCAACCGCGCCCTGCTGCCCAACGGCAACCTCATCTGCTACAGCGTGCCCCTGGCGCGCACGGGATGGCTGATCTACGGGCCCCAGGAGGTGCCCGTAGCCCCTGGCGAACGAGGCGTGGCCTACGTGGAGCGCACGGCCGACACGCTTTTCGCACCGCAGACCATCGCCAGCTTCCAGGGGGCCGCCCTCACCATCGGCCACCCCACGGAAGATGTCGACCCCAACAACTGGGAGCGGCTGGCAGGCGGCTACACGATCAACGTGCGGCGTGGCACCGGCGACGACGCCGACGTGCTGCTGGGCGACATCATCGTCACCCGCAAGCGCTTCATTGACGCAATCCTGGCAGGCCTCATGGAGGTCAGCCCTGGCTACGACGCCGACTACCGCGACAACGGCGGGGGCCTCGGCAGCCAGCACAACATCCTCGGCAACCACGTCGCCCTTGTGAAAAAGGGGCGATGCGGGCCGCGGTGCGCCATCGGCGATGCCGCCTTCCAGGCGGGCGACGTCGACGAACCCGAAACCCAGACCAACCACCACCAGGAGAGCTACTCCATGCCCGCAGCAAACCAAGGCGCACCGCTGGCGCGCCGCCCCATCACCGGCGACGTCAAGCGCCGCCGCGTCCTCGACGCACAGGCCGAACTCGAAGCAGCGCAAGCCGAACTCGACGACGGCCAAGAGGATGGCGTTCACGTCCACGTCCACAACTACGGCAACGAGCCGCCGAGCCGCGAAGGCGCGCGCACCACTGACGCGGCAACCGAAGAGCGCTTCGTGGCCCTCGAAGGCGACGTCGGCGAGATCAAGGGCCTCCTGCAGACCCTGGTGAAGACCAAGGACGGCAAGGGCACCGACGACGATGGCGACGAGGACGACGACGGTGTGAACGATGACGACGACGCCGCGCCCGAAGGCAAGAAAAAGGGCAAGAAGACCGGCGACAGTGCCGCTCTCGCCACCGGCTACACCGAACTGGCCAGCCAGGCCGAGATCCTGCAACCGGGTTTCAAGGTGCCGACCTTCGATGCCGAGATGACCCGCTCGCGCACCGTCGACCGCATGTGCGCCGTGCGCCGCAAGGTGCTCGACGGCTTCACGGGCGACGCAGCCGGCGCCGCGATCCTCCAGGCCGTGAACGGCGGCACCGCCCCCGACCTGCTGGGCATGGACTGCGCGGGCGTCGCCTCGCTGTTCAAGAACGCCGCAGTGGCCAAGGCCGCCGCCAACCACGCCAGCACCGCCACCCGCGACGCCGCGCACCAGTCGCACGTTGCCGTTCGCTCGGCTGCGGCCGGCGTGCCCAGCATCGCCACGCTCAACGCGCAAAACGCGAAGTTCTGGGAGGGCAAGTAACGAGCGCCCACCACACGCACCCGAACGAACCCCGAAAGATCAACTCCTGACAAGGAAACAGAAATGAAGAAGAACCTCATCGCGCTCGCCGTCAGCATGCTGGCAATGGCGGGCCTCACCCGCGCGCGCACCGCCGACGTGGCCTTCACGTATCGCATGGGCGCCGGCTTCCCCGGCGACGTCAACCGCACGCACCCCGCGTCGATCGTCCCCGGCCTGATGACGCCCACGCTGGCCAGCAAGGTGCGCCTCTACGGCGACCCCGTGCTGATCGACACGGCGACCAACAGCTACCGCGGCTTCCTCGCGGCCGACACGGCGGTTACCAAGATCGCCGGCGTGCTGGTGCGCCCGTACCCGACGCAGCAGATGACCGGCGGCCCCAACGCGGCCATCGGCGCCGCGGTGCCCCCGGACGGCCCGGCCGTGATCGACGTGATCAACGAGGGCTTCGTGATCGCGCGCTGCAACAACTTCGCGGCACAGCAGCCCACCAAGGGCGGCGCCGTGTTCGTCTGGGTGACGGCATCGACCGGCGCCCACGTGCAGGGCGGCTTCGAGAGCGTGGCCAACGGCGCCAACACCGTCGCGATCACCAACGCGCAATGGAACGGCCCGACCGACTCGGACGGCATCACCGAAATGCAAGTCGCGGCACCGCTGGCCTGATAAGCCACACGAGCAGGACGACACACCAACACCGAACAGAGGAAAACGAACATGAACCGCAAGACGATCCGCCGCGCGCCGGCAGCCGGCATGGTCCGCGCCCGCACGCTGGACCACCTCACCTTCGACCAGCAGGCGTCGCTGGGCTACGCGCCCCTCGACACCCTGGGCAACCAGCGCGGTATCACGCTGGCACACGCGTACGAGACGCACGACAGCACCCCCGAGCGCCGCCGCACCGTGGACTCGACCGGCGCCTTCCTGGTCGGCGAACTGGAGCGTCTGGACCAGACGCTGCACATGCCGCTGGCCGCTGTCACCTGGTCGCGCGACATCGACCTGCGCGAGGACGTGACCATCGCCGACGAGCTCAGCAGCTACACGCTGACGACCTTCGGCAGCCAAGGCAGCCTGGGCACCGGCAACGGCATCCGCAACGGCAAGGCCTGGATCGGCAAGGACACGAACCAGATCGGCGGCGTGGGCGTCGACACGGGCAAGATCGCGAACCCGCTCACCCCGTGGGCGCTCGAGATCAAGTACACCGTGCTGGAACTCGAGTCGGCCGCGAAGATGGGCCGCCCGATCGACGCGCAGAAGTACGAGGCGCTGAAGCTGAAGCACCAGATGGATATCGACGAGCAGATCTACGTCGGCGACTCCACGCTGGCGCAGGGCGGCCTCGTCAACAACGCCCGCGTGACCAACGTCGCCAACGTTGCCAACGGCACCGGCGGCACGCCGCAGTGGACCACCAAGACCCCCAACGAGATCCTGGCGGACGTCAACGCCCTCATTATCTCGGCGTGGGCCGCGACCGGCTACTCGGTGATGCCCAACCGCATCCTGGTGCCGCCGAACCAGTTCGGCTACATCAACGCGACCATCGTGTCGACGGCCGGCAACCAGTCCATCCTGCGCTTCCTGCTGGACAACAACATCATCAAGAACTCGGGTGCGGGTGAACTGGTGATCGCCCCGGCGAAGTGGCTGGTGGGCGCGGGCGCTGGCGGCACGATCGGCACGGCCGGCACCGTCGACCGCATGGTGGCCTACAACAAGCAGCCGCGCTTCGTGCGCTTCCCCATGGTGCCGATGCAGCGCACGCCCATCCAGTACGACGCCATCTACCACAAGATGAGCTACTACTGCCGCTTGGGCGTGGTCGAGATCGTGTACCCCGAGACCGTTGCCTACCGCGACGGCATCTGAGGCCCGCGCGCCCGCCAAGCGGGCCCAGCAGGCACGCGCAGGGGCACGCCGCCCCTGCGCCCTCAACCCCCTCCCCAACACACTCCAGGAGCACCTGAGATGACCAACAAAGCAAAAGTGGCGCCGCGCAAGACGATGACGCCCGCGCCCCGCCCCGCCGCAGCACGCGCGGCGCCCGTGGATCCCCGCCGCAGCGACGACGCTGTCGACACCAGCGGCGACAGCGGTGTGACCCAAACGAACAACATCGTGGTTGCGTCGCCGCCAACCCCCACCAACGAGAGCGCCGTGACCGCCAACGAGTCGGGCACCCTCGCCGGCAACGAGGGCGGCGCCACCCCGCTGGACCCGGCTGTCGAGGTCGTGCGCCGCCGCGTCATTGGCGGCAATCAGAAGATGGTCAAGGTGAAGGTCGAGCGCGCGTTCCGCCTCGACGACGGCACTGGCATCCACGAGTACCAAAGCGGCCCGGCCGTCGAGATGCCCGCCGAGCACGCCGAGCACTGGTACGCCAAGGCGGCCGGCGGCGTCGAGTACGACGGCAAGTAACGCGCACAAGGAGGACGTTCCGTGACCATCACCGTAGCGGAGTTCCGCACCAACTTCCCGGCGTTCTCCAGCGTGACCGCGTACCCCGACGCCGAGGTGCAGTTCTGGTTGGACATGGCCTACGCGCTGCACGACCCCGCCCGCTGGGGCGAGATCCTCGACTTCGCCGTGCAACTCTACGTCGCGCACAACTTGGCGTTGGACGGCGCCTCGGGCGGTTCGGCTTCTGGTGGCGGCGGCGTGCCGGGCGGCATCGTGGGGCCTATCTCGTCGGCGAGCGTGGACAAGGTCAGCTACAGCCGCGATGCACGCGCTGCCAACCTGCCCGACGCCGGTGACTTCAACCTCACGACGTGGGGCCTTCGCTGGTACCGCCTGATGCGCATGGCTGGCGCCGGCCCCGTGCAGGTCAGCGTGCCCCCTGGCGGCACCAACAGCCCTTACCCGGGGTACGGCTGGCCCGGCGTCGGTGTGAACCCGCCTTGGGGTCAGTAGCGCCATGGCGTCGAAGAAGCCCGCGGGCATGACCGTTAAGAGCAATACGGGCGTCCGCATCAGCGGCGACGGCGTCGAGGACCTCCTGGCGTCCCTGCTTGAACTGGCGGACGCTGAGGTCCTCGTGGGCTTCGCCGCCGACGAGAACAACGCGCGCACCGACAGCGACGAACCGCTCAACGCCCAACTGGGGTACATCCACGACAACGGCGCGCCCGAGTCGCGGATCCCGGCGCGCCCGTTCATGATCCCCGGCATCGAAGCCGCGCAATCGGCCATCGAGGCCAAGCTGTCGGAGACCGTGCGCGCGGTATTGCGCGAGGGCACCAGCGGCCGCGGTCCCGACAAGGCGCGCGCCGGCCTGGCGCAGACGGGCTTCATCGCCATGAACAGCATCAAGCGCACGATCAACGCGGGCGTGCCGCCGCCCCTGAGCGAGCGCACGTTGCGCGGCCGCTTGAAGGCCGGCCGCAAGGACGGGGGCGGCGCGCGCAAAGGCGCCGCTATCGAACTGGACCGCCGCGCCGACGGGCAAGAGCCCAGCGTGGAATTCGCGAAGCCCCTGGTCGACACGGGCCAGTTGCGCAACGCCGTCACATACGCGATTCGCTCGCGCAAGAAGAGGAGCTGAAATGCCATTGCTCGACGTGTCCTTCGTGACGCAGGATCCCATGCTCGCCGACGTGTTCAACGTCGCGCGGCGCACCGACAACGTGGGGCTCAACGGGCGCACCACGCCCCTCGTGGTCGAGAACATCCTCGCGCAGGTCGGCGTCGTCACCCAGCAGGACCCCGCCGAGCTCATGCGCCGCGACGACTCGCAGATCGTGCCCCGCCGGATCTTCGTTGCTTCGGTGTTCGCCTTCCGGGGCGCCAGCAAGAGCCTCGACGGGCTCACCCAATATCAGCCGGACCGCATCACGTGGCCGGTCGGCCCTGCGGGCGAGACGCTGCCAGAGACGACGGTCTACACCGTCACGCAGGTCTACCCCTACTCGCGTTACGGGCGCGGCATTCACGAGTGCGTGGCCGAGTCGCAGAACGCGATCGACGTACCGCAGTAAGGAGGGCCAGTGGCGTTCACATACATCCTTCCCGACGCCATGCCGGCGCCGCCCATGGACGACGAGCTGGAGGATATCCTGCAGCGTGCGTTCGCGGGCATCACCGGCATGGACCCGCGCCTCGTGCGGCCCCGCTTCGAGCCCGAGCCCGCCAACATGCCCGACTTCAGCCAGACCTGGGCGTCGTTCGGCGTTGGCGAGACGCAGTCCGACCTGCTGGCGTTCCTGCGCCAGGTCAGCGACGACGTGCAGGAACTGCAGCGAGACCAGCAGTTCACGGCCCTCGCCAGCTTCTACGGCCCCGGCGCGCAGGTGCAGCTGGAGCGGTTCCGCGACGGCATCCAGATCCAGCAGAACCGCGAGGAGCTGGGCAGCTTCGGCATCAAGCTCGTCGAGGTCGGGCAGGCCCGTCGGCTACCCGCCCTCGTGAAGGGGCTCTGGCAGGACCGCCGTGACGTGCCCGTGATCCTGCGCCGCCGCTATACCCGGCTTTACCGTGTCGCCGCCGTTAATTCCGCCGACTTGGGGCTCGACAACGAGTTCTACGTCACCCCCATCGTCGTCACCCCTCCCACCCCCTGAAGGAACAGAAATGAAGGCATCCCTTTCCGTATCGGGCGTCGTCCGCGTCACCGTCACCCTCACGCCCGCAGGCGCCAAGGCTCAAAGCCTGAGCAACTTGCTGGTGATGGGCACGTCCGCCGTGATCGACACCACCGAGCGTTACCGCACCTACACCGACCTGACGGACGTCGCCAACGACTTCGGCCTGCTCGCCGAGGAGTACAAGACGGCCGCACTCTGGTTCAGCCAGGCCCCGCAGCCCAATGAACTGATGATCGCGCGCTGGATCAAGACGGCAGCCGCAGGCGGTCTGCGCGGCGCGCCCCTGCCGGCCAGCAGCCGCGCAATCTCGGCGTGGAACGCGATCACCACGGGTTCGCTCAAGATCGGCGTCGACGGCGTGACGCCGGCCGACGTCACCGGCTTGAACTTCAGCGGCGCCGTCAACCTCAACGCCGTGGCCGCGATCATCGACACGGCGGTCGTGGGCGCCACGGTCGTCTGGAACGCTTTCTACAACCGCTTCGAGCTCACGTCGCAAACGACGGGCATCACGTCCGCCGTGTCGTTCGCGGCCGCCGCAGCAACGGGCGTCGATATCTCCGAACTGGCGGGCTTGCGCGCCACCAGCGGTGGCGCGTACCTGTTCGCCGGCGCCGCGCCCGAGTCGCTGGTCTCTGCCGTGCAGCTCATGGACTCGCAGCTCGGCCAGAAGTGGTACGGCGTCATTGCCCCCAGCGCGGTCGACGCGGACCACCTCGCCGTTGCCGAGTACATCGAGGGCACCGACACGAAGCACACCTACTGGCTCACCACGTCCGATGCCGGCGTGCTCGTCGCGGCGACCACCTCGGATATTGCCTACCAGCTCAACGCGCTGGGTTACAAGCGCACTTTCGTGCAGTTCTCGTCGAGCAGCCTTTACGCCGTTGCGAGCGCCGCCGCGCGACTCATCACGGTGAACTACAACGGCAGCAACACGACCATCACGCTGAAGTTCAAGCAAGAACCGGGCGTGGTTGCCGAGGACCTCAACACGAACCAGGCCGCGTCCGCCAAGGCGAAGAACGCGAACGTGTTCGTCAACTACAACAACGACACGGCCATCATCCAAGAGGGCACGATGGCCGACGGCACCTTCGCCGATATCGTCACGGGCACTGACTGGCTCGCCGTCACCATCCAGGCCGGCGTCTGGAACCGCCTCTACACGAGCACGACCAAGGTTCCGCAGACCGACCCCGGAACGCAGCGCCTCACCACGGCCTGCGAGGCCGTGTGTGCGCAAGGCATCATCAACGGCCTGGGCGCACCGGGCGTGTGGAACAGCGACGGCTTCGGCACGCTGACCGAGGGCCAGTACCTGCAGAAGGGGTATTACATCTGGGCGCCCAGCGTGGACACGCAGGCCCAAGCCGACCGCGCCGCCCGCAAGGCCGTGCCCATCCAGATCGCGTACAAGCTGGCGGGAGCCATCCACAGCGCGGACGTGGCCATCACCGTCAACCAGTAAGCGGCACGCCGCATAGGAGCAATCGAACATGAGCAAGACCTACAGCTTCCTCGACGTGGCCGCCAGCATCGAGGGCCCGGGCGGGGCCTTCTCGCTGGGCAGCGGCGCCGGCATCGCCGAGGAGGGCATCACCATCACCCCCACGGGCCCCATGAACGGCATGCTGATCGGCGCCGACGGCGAGGGCATGCACAGCCTCTACGCCGACCGCTCGGCGAAGATCGTGGTCCGGCTGCTGAAGACCTCGCCGACGAACAAGCTGCTCAGCGAGATGGTCGCCTTCCAGCGCAGCTCCGGCAGCCTGCACGGCCAGAACACGCTGGTCATCAACGACATGAGCCGCAACGACAGCATTGCCTGCCGCCAGACGGCGTTCGCGAAGATCCCCGACATCACGTACGCCAAGGACGGCGGCACGGTGGAGTGGGAGTTCGACACCGTCCGCATGGACCCGATCCTGGGGGAGTAAGAGATGTCCGCAACCTGCACGCTCGGCACGACCGAGTACGCAATCGGGCGGCTCAACGCCGTCCAGCAGTTGCACGTCAGCCGGCGCGTGGCGCCGGTGCTCGCGACGCTGGGCCTGAGCCTCGGCCCCGAGGTGCTCAAGAAGATCCGCGAGGCGTCGGCGCCCGGCGAACTCAAGGGCGTCATCAACGTCGACAGCATCCTCGGCACCATCGGCCCGCTGGCGCAGGTGCTGTCGATCATGTCCGACGAGCACGTCGACTACGTCATCGCGACGTGCCTCTCGGTGGTCACGCGCAAGCAGCCGAAGATGGGCGCGCGCGGCGCCGACCTCTGGTCCCCGGTGATGGCCAACGGTAACCTCATGTTCACCGACATCGACATGGTGGGCATGGTGCGCATCTGCATTGCCGTGATGATGCACAACCTCGGGGATTTTTGGAAGGAGCTCCCCGAACCGCCCGCATCGCCGAGCTCCTGACATACAACCGCGGCGAGGGCGACGGCGTCGAGTACATCTCCATGGAGGAGGGGGAGGACATCCTCTACCGCCCCGTCATGGCGGGCAAACTCGACGTCCGCGCGCTGACGGACGGTAGCGTCTCGCTGGGCCAGATCATGCGGCTCAACGAGGCTATCGACGTCGAGAACGAAAACCAGTATCGCGCCACGAAAGCGGCGGAGGCGAGAGCCAAACGCGTCCCCCCGGGCGCCAGGAGATAGCAACATGGCAGACGGAACCTCGGTGCTTCGCGAGTACCTCATCTCGATCGGGTTCCGCGTCAACCAGACCGAGGGCAAGAAGGTCGAGAAGAACCTCGACAACTGGGACAAGAAGGCGGTCAGCCTGGCGAAGGGCTTGCTCGGCGCCAGCGCTGCCGTCACCACCATGGTGACGACCTTTGCTTTCCAGATGGAAAAGTTGTACTACGCCAGCCGGCGCGTGGACTCCACGGCCGGCAGCATCAAGGCGCTGGACTACGGCGCCCGCCAAGTGGGCGTGCAGAACATCACGCAGAGCATGGAGGCGCTCGCGCGCAACCTGCGCAGCAACCCCGGCCTGACGGGCCTGCTCAACAGCCTGGGCGTGCGCGTGAGCGGCCGCGACAAGGCCGACGTGATGGTCGACCTCGTGACGCAACTGAAGAAGATGCCGTTCTTCGTGGCCGAGCGATTCGCCAACCTCTTCGGCATCGACCCCGACACGCTGTTCATGCTCCAGGACGGGCTCGACCGGCTGAAAGAATCGCAGGCCCTGCGCAAGCAGATGGCCGCCGAGATGGGCGTCGACACCGAGGCCGCGGCGAAGAGCGGCCTGGAGTACGCGCAGCTGTGGCGCGAGATCGTGGAGCGGGGCGGCCTGTTCGTCGACCTCATCGCCACCAAGATGCTGCCCAGCATGACGCTGCTCGCCGGCGAGACGAACAAACTGCTGACGACGTGGGCGCAGATCGTCAACATGCAGCCCAGCCAGTTTTGGCAGGACATGTGGGACGGCCTCTTTGCCGAGAAGGTCGGTCGCGTGCAACTCAGCGAAGACGCCAAGAAGCGGTTGGCCATGGACGCCGGCCAGCGCGACGGCTACGGCGGCGTGGAACTCAGCGGTGACGCCAAACAGCGCCTCGGCAGTGCGCCGCTGTCCACGAGCACGCAGAAAGGCTGGTTCCGGCAGAAGTACGAGGCGGCAATGCGCGCCCTCGGTGCCAAGGGCTACCAGCCGGGCGCAGGCGACGAGCGCAGCATTGATGCCGCCACCGCCGACACCGGCCCTGCTAGGGGCACCCAGGCCCCTGCTGGCGGTACGGGCGCGGGCACCCTGGCCGACGGCGGTCCGGCACCGCGCAAAGCGGGTGCCGCAGAGCGCGCGCGGCAGGAGAAGGCGGCCCAGGACGCGGCGCCGTTGTTCGCGCGACTGGAGAAGCAGTACGGCCTGCCGCCCGGCATGCTCGGGCGCGTCTGGGCGCAGGAGTCGAACCGCGGCGGCAACATGCTGTCGTCGGCTGGCGCGCAGGGGCACTTCCAGTTCATGCCCGAGACGGCGAAGCAGTACGGGCTGTCGGATCCCAACAGCCTCGACCAGAGCGCGAGCGCCGCCGCGAAGATGTACGGCTACCTGCTGAAGAAGTACGACGGCGACGAGCGCAAGGCCGCAGCCGCCTACAACTGGGGCGAAGGCCGCGTCGATCGATACGGTCTCGGCCGTGCGCCGGCAGAGACTCGCGGCTACATGGACGCCGTTGCCTCGCCAGCCTCGGGCGGCATCAACCAGACGAACCACATCACCGTGCAGGGGGTGAAGGATCCGGACAAAGCCGCCGAGGCCGTCAAGAACAGCGTGGACGCTGCCAACTCGGACATCATCCGCAACCAAAGACCGAAGGTGCAGTAAATGGCAGACTTCTTCAACGCCAGCCCGGTGCTCGGCCAGCAAACCGTGCAGGTGACGCCGGCCCGCAGTATCGGGCCGTTCGTTGCCCAGGTCACGCTGGAGGAGACGCACACCGACGAGCTGGTCATCACCGACCATCCCGTCGAGACGGGCGCCGTCATCAGCGATCACGCCTACATGCGCCCCTCCGAGGTGATGATTCGGTGCGGCTGGAGTGAGAGCCCGGGCGGCGCGGACAACGGCATCATTGACGGCATCCTGGGGGACGTTGGCGGGCAACTGTCGAGCCTCACGTCCATGATCTCCGGGTCGAGCCTCGGCCAACCGCGCGAGATGTACAACAACATGCTGGAACTCCAGCGCTCGCGCATTCCCTTCGAGATCCAGACGGGCAAGCGCATCTACCAGAACATGCTCGTTCGGTCGTTGCGCCTTCGCACCGACAAGGAGAACGAGAACGTTGCCGTCATCGAGGTGCTGTGCCGCGAGGTGCTTATCGTCTTCACGCAGGTTGTGTCGGTCGCGGCGCCCGCCGAAGACCAGCGCGAACCCGGCTCGACGTCGCCTACGGTCGAAAAGGGCGTCAAACAGGTGCAGCCCGCGCCGAATTACAACCAGGCCGCCGGCGACGCCAGCGCGGCCGCCAGCTTCCCCGTGACGCAGTCGACCGTAGACGGCGTGCCGCTGGGACCACTGTGAGAACGCCATGGCAAAAACCGCCCACGAGATTCCACTGTCGCCGCAGGCGCAGCTGTTCGCAATCGCCCTCGCCGGCGTCACCTACAGCCTCACGTTGCGCTGGAACGGCGCCGCCCTGTGCTGGGTGCTGGACATTGCCACGGCAGCGCGCGTGCCCATCCTGACCGGCATCCCAGTTGTCACCGGCCTCGACCTGCTGGCTCAGTACGCTTACCTGGGCTTCGGCGGCATGCTCATCGTCCAGACGGACCACGACGCCGACGCCGTGCCAACGTTGGGTAACCTTGGTATTGCCGGGCGCCTTTACTTCGTGACGGAGGATGCAACGTGAGTGACGCGCAGTACCTACGCAAGGCCTCCTTGCTGCTGGTCGAAGGCGATGAGGCACTGGACCTGAGCGCACTGCAGTTCGTCTTCGCCACGAAGCAAGCCGATGAGGAAAGCCCGAACAACTGCACGGTGCGGGTGTTCAACCTCAGCGAGGACACGTCCAACCGTTGCCGCGGCGAATACAGCCGCGTCGTGCTGCAAGCCGGCTACGTCGACGGCGGCGCCGGGGTGATCTTCGAGGGCACCGTGAAGCAGTACCGCGTCGGGCGCAACCCCGAAGGGCTCACGACGTTCCTGGATATCCTCGCCGCCGACGGCGACACCGCCTACAACTTCTCAGTGGTCAACCGCACAATGGCCGCAGGCACCACCGCCGCCGAGCGTCTGCGGGCTAGCGTGGAGGCCATGAGCGCCGAGGGCGTGAAGCCCGGCGAGATCAATATGCCGGGCACTGGTGGCGTGCTGCCGCGGGGCAAAGTGCTGTTCGGCCTGGCGCGCGCCGCAATCCGTGGCGAGGCGGCCACGGCCGGGTCGACCTGGAACATCAGCAACGGCCTTGTCAACGTCACGCCCCTAGACGGCTACCTGCCGAGCGAAGCGGTTGTGCTGACGGCCTCCACGGGCCTCGTGGGTCGCGTGGAGCAGACGGAGGACGGCATGCGCTGCCGGTGCCTGCTCAACCCGCGCCTTGTTGTCGGCGCGCTCGTGAAGATCGACAACCGCCTCATCAACCAGACGGTTGCGGCGCCGGGTTCGGAGATCCCGGGCGGCCAGGTGCCGTACAACCGCTGGGCGGGCGTCCAGCAGTTCGCCACGCTGGCCAACGACGGCCTGTACCGCATCTACGTTGCCGAGCACAGCGGCGACACGCGTGGCGCCGAGTATTACACCGATCTCATCTGCCTGGCGGTGGACCCCGTGACCATGAAGGTGAAACCCTATGGATAGAAGAGAGCGCGACGGCGACGCCCAGGCCGCAATGCTCGCGGCGCTCGCCGGAAAGCAGTCGGAGATCTGGACGGCGCTGCCGTGCGTGGTGACCTCGGCGCTGGACCCCGACAAGCGCACCATCAGTTGTCAGCCGGTCATCAAATCCCGTGCGCAGGCGAAAGACGGCAGTTTTTCGTGGGTGACGCTGCCCCTGCTGGTGGACGTGCTCGTCTACTTCCCCGAGGGCGGCGGCGTCACGATGACTTTCCCGGTGAAGCCGGGCGACGAATGCCTCGTCGTGCTGGCGTGCCGGTGTATCGACGACTGGTGGCAGAAGGGCGGCATTCAATCTCAGCCCGATCTGCGCATGCACGACCTCAGCGACGGCTTCGCCTTCGTTGGCGTGTCCTCGTTGCCGCGCGTCATTGCGAACATCAGCACGAGCCGCGCGCAGTTCCGCAGCAACGACGGCGAGGCCTTCATCGAAATCGACCCGGAGAGTCACCTCATCCGCGCGAAGACGAGCGGCGACATGGAGGCCGAGGTCGATGGCAACGTCACGGCAACCGTCGAGGGTGACGTGGAAGCCACGGTGAGCGGCGCGCTGACGGCGACGGTTACCGGTGACGTGCTGGTCGAGACGTTGGCCAACATGCGCCTCAAGGCCGCTGGCACACTCACGCTGGAGGCGGGCGCGCTCATCAGCCTGCTCGCTCCTTCTGTGAACCTCACGGCATACCCTGGTAGCGTCACGTCGATCGACGGCGGCAGCTTCAGCGTGAACAACACGAACTGGAGCTACACCGGCGGCAGCCTGACCTTTGCCGGCACGCCGATTACCAGCGACGGGCGCCGCATCGACGGCACGCACACGCACCCGGGCGGCACCATCGGCGCCGGCAACACCGACCCACCCAACGCGTAAAAGGAGCAGACATGCGAAACAGGGCTATGGACGCCGAAGACGACTACGTCTTCGGCCCGGGCTCGCGGTTCCTCGTGAACTCGCCTCAGGCGGTCGCGCAAGCCGTGCTCACGCGCATGCGCCTCTGGACCAACGAGTGGTTCCTGAACGAGCGCGAGGGCCTCGACGTGCCGCGCATCCTCGGCAACCGCACTGCGCTAACGCGCGACTGGGCCGTGCAGCGGCGGATCCTGGGCACACCTGGCGTGAAGGCTATCCTGAGCTACACCAGCACGGTCGAGGTGAACGGCCGCTCGTTCCGGGTGTCCGCGAACATCGACACCATTTACGGGCAAGTAACCCTGGACGAGGTCCTTTGACATGGCAACCACCTACCCGCTCACCACGCTGGCGGCGACGATTACGGCGACCGGCATCACGGCGCCGAGTTTCGCCGAGATCTTCCAATCGCTGCAGGCCACCTTCCGCTCCATCTACGGCACCGACGCCTACATCGACCCCGACAGCCAGGACGGCCAGCTGCTCGCCGCCTTCGCCAAGGCCGTGAGCGACGGCAACGACGTCGCTATCGCCGTCTACAACAGCTTCTCGCCCAGCACGTCGCAGTACACGGCGCTGAGCAACAACGTGAAGATCAACGGCATCGCCCGCCAGGTGCCGACGCGCAGCAGCGTGGTGCTGGAGATCGGCGGCGACGTCGGCGCCACCATCACGGGCGGCGTCGCCGTCGACACGCTGCAACAGCGCTGGAACTTGCCGGTGTTCGTGAGCATCCCGCCGGCCGGCGTTGTCTCCGTCCTGGCCACCGCCGCACAAGAGGGGGCGGTCGAGGCAGAACCCGGCACCGTCACGGGCATCGGCACACCGACGCTCGGCTGGCAGACCGTCACGAATCCGGCAGCTGCCGCGGTGGGCGCGCCCGTGGAAACCGACGCCGCTTTGCGCCGCCGCCAGACCGTCAGCACGGCGCTGCCCTCGCGGACAGTGCTGGACGGCATCGTCGGGGCTATCGCCAACCTCGCCGGCGTGCAGGAGGTGCGGGGCTACGAGAACGACACCGACGTCACGGACGCCAACGGGTTGCCGGAGCACTCCACGGCCATCGTGACCGTGGGCGGCGACCCCGACGCCATCGCGCTGGCTTACCTGAACAAGAAGACGCCGGGCGCTTACACGCACGGCACGACGGTTGTTCCTGTTGAGAGTTCCACGGGCATCCTGTACGCCATCCGCTACTTCATCGCGACCAACACGCGGGTTCTGGTCAAGATCACGATCAAGGCGCGCAAAGGGTACACGGTGGCCGTGGGGGACGCCATTCGCACCAGCGTGGCGGCGTACGTCTCCGGGCTCGGCATTGGCGGCCGCGTTGACCAGGGGCGCGTTTACGGCCCCGCGCAGTTCTACTTTGGACTGGACCCGGTGACCAACCTGTACGACCCCAGCCTCGCGGCCCTGAGCCGGACCTTCGAGGTCAACGAGGTACTGCTCGCCGCAGACCCGGGGCCCCCGGTTAACGCCGACGTGGACGTGGCCTTCAACGCGCGCGCCGTCTGTGACCCCGAAGACGTCGAACTGGTGGTTGTGCCATGAGTGGCGGTTCTTACGCGGTACCCGGCTACTGGGCGCCCCCGGGTTACGCGGTCGGCGACTTCACGGCGGCTTACACGAACCTCATCACGAGCGAGCACCGCGATAAACCGAAGTTCATGGCCGTGGTCGAGGCGCTCACGGGCGCCCTGATCGACGAGCAGGTGCTCTACGCCGACATGGTGGCGGCGTTCGACCTCGACGCCGCCGTGGGCAAGCAGCTCGACGCCGTCGGCGAGTGGGTGGGCCTCAGCCGGCGCATTCCCGTGCCGCTGGAGAACGTCTACTTCAGCTGGGACGCGACGCCAGAGCTGGGCTGGGATTCCGGCGTGTGGCAAGGGGTCTTTGACCCCGACAGCGGCCTGGCGGAGCTCAACGACGACGACTACCGGCAGCTGTTGCGCGCGAAGATCGCGGCGAACGCCTGGGACGGCACCATGGAGGGCGCGGAGCGCATCTGGGCGCTCGTCTTCAAGGGCGCGCAAACGATCATCTTGCAGGACAACCAGGACATGACAATGACCCTGGGCTTCGTCGGCGCGCCGCTCAACGCCGTGCAGAAGGCCCTGCTGCTGGGCGGCTACTTCCCGCTGAAGCCGTCGGCCGTGCGCATCCGCTTTTACGCCGTGCCGCCGAGCAGCGGCCCGTTGTTCGCCTGGGACGCCGACAGCCCCGAACTGCAGGGCTGGGAGGCGGGCAGCTGGGCGCAGGAAATTTCACCGTAACCGAAGGACACACACCATGGGTTCCAGCAACCTCCAAAAGTTCGTGCCGACCGACATTGGCACGAACCTGCTCACCGACGCCGAGTACCTGGCCGACAGCGGCCGCGTCAGCGGCAACAAGCCGGGCGTCGCTTCGGCGCGTCTCGTCAACAAGGCGCTGCGGCAGGCTTCTCTGATGGCGGCAGGCCTCGCCGAGTGGGCGGCCGCGCGGCAAGCCGCGAACATCGACGATACCCTCACGCCCGCCGCAATTGCGGCCATCCTGAATGCCGCGCAGCCCTCGGCTGGATCGCGGGTGAAGGGCCTCGTGGGGAACACCGTCGGCGGCGCTTTCACGACGGCGCTCTTCACGGCAGCTGAGGTGCTGCTGCGGGATGCCACCAGCGGCGCGTCGTACCTGTTCTCTACGGTGGCGCCTCCGGCCTGCAGCATCAGCGCGGCGGGTCCGGTCATCAACGGGCGCGACCAAGCGGCGGCATTCGGGAACAACACCTGGGTGCACTTCTTCTTCATCACCAACGGCACGTTGGTGCAGACCCTCTGCAGCTTGTCGGCGAGCGCGCCGACGCTGCCCGCCGGGTACACGGCGAGTGCCTACATTGGCGCCGTGCGTTTGGGAACTGGCACCCTGGCGGCCGTGGCTTTTTCGGGTGCGTGGGTTCTCTACGATAACTACCAGACCACACTGACCAACGGCGCCGCCGTGGTGTTCACCGCCGTGAATGTGGCCGCTTTCGTGCCGCCCAACGCCTTGGGAATGACGATCAACGTGACGGACCTCGCCATCACAGCGAACGGGTCCGGCGGTTATTCGTGCTCTGCCAACATTTCCGCCGCCACGGGGGCGAACAACAACCAATACGGCATCGGCGGCGTCACGACTGCAGGCAGCAACACATCTGCCGCCGGTTGGGTGATGAACCTCGCCAACCAAGGTCAGCAATATTTTTACCGGCTGGTTCTCAACTCGGGCACCGCGATTTCCACGAGTCACGCGGTCACGGGCTACAAGAACCCCAACGGAGGCGAATGATCCCCATGAAAAACGCATTCATCAACGCTAACGGCGTTCTCACTGGCTACGGTTATGCCGAATCCAACAACGACGATCAGCTCGTGGAGGTTCCGGAAGACTTCAGCAAGGAACCGGGCAAGTGGAAGTACGCGGGTGGCCAGTGGACCGCCTACGCGCCGCCGGCCGTGGTGCCCCACAGCGTGACCAAGCGCCAGGGCCGACTCGCGCTGCTGGACGCCGGCAAGTATCAGGCGGTGATCGATGCCATTGAGGTGCTGGCAGGCCCTGCACGGGACCGCGCACGCATTGAATGGGACGCCGCCACCTACGAACGCAATTCGGCCTTCGTGGCGAGCATGGGGGCTTCTGTGGGCCTTAACAGCGCCGCGATCGACGCGCTCTTCATCCAGGCCGCGCAGCTCTGACGCGCCACCAACAAAACAGGAGCTCAGCTCAATGACCATCACATTGCGCCGCGACACCGGCCGGCCCCTGACCTGGGCGGAACTCGACGGCAATTTTTCGGAGCTCAGTGACGGGCTGCAGCAGGTGGGGCAGCAGATCGGAACGATCAACCAGGCCGTGATCGACGCCGAGGCGGCAGCGGCTGAGGCAGACGAGGCCCGTAACCAAGCCGTGGCTGCCGCCGCCATCTACGACGACATGAACGCGGCCTTCGTGCAGATGGGCATTGCCGTCGACGACATTGCCGCGCAGGTCATCCAGAACAAGACAGACCTCGCTTTGCCCACGGGTGCCACTGAAGTCGGCACCCCAGAAGGCACGGTGCAGGAGGCGCTGGATAGGCGGCCTACGAGCGTGGTGTTGGCTGCGCCAGACGGGGGTAACGAGATCGGCGTTTCGCAACGGGGAGTTAGTGCGCCGGCATTCACGATTCTTCGCAGACTGCGCGAGTCGTGCTCGATTTTCGACTACATGTCTACCGCTGCGATTGATGACATCATCTCTGGCGCCCAACTGCTGGACCAAACGACTGAGCTAACCAATTCCATCAACAAGGCCAAAGACGCGAATTTCAGTTCGGTGTATTTCCCGGATGGCGACTATCGGATTGATGATGAGGTTCCGCTGCTCTCGGAAATGATCTTCGCCAGTGATGGCGGTGCGCGAATCCATCAGCACACGGCCGGCAAGCGTGCCATGTATGGCAATGACCTGTCATACGTCGAGATGTACGGTCTTTCTTTCATTGGGCCAGGTTCGTCAACCCCACTCACTGCGGGGAGTTCGTCGGGATTTCTGGACTTCCAGGGCTCGACCCGTGGGGCATCTCGCCGCATCAAAATTCAAGACTGCGTTATTGAGCACGCCTACAGCCTAGTTGCTGGCGTTTCCGTCGATGAGCTACAGCTTCTGAACAATGACCTGTCGCATTGGTTTCTGTACGGGATGCTTGCCTCTCGGTCGTGGGACTTTGCCATTCGAGGTGGGTCGATCCTTGGGAGCGATTTCACTGGCGCGGGCAACAGCTATTGCATTTCGGCGACAGGCGGGGGCACTGTCGGTATCACGCAAGAACGCGCGATCATCTCGCACGTCCACATGGGGGACAACCCATCGTGGTCCGCGATCATGTCCCATGGCGTGACTGGAGTTCTGATCGACTCGAACGTGATTACAAACGTTCGGACAGGCATTGACGTAACCACCACCTTGACGGATATCAAAGATGTCATTGTGAAGGGCAACCTCATCACAATGACCACTTCAGACGAGTGGGCTGGCGCTCCCGGGCTTCACAGCGGCGTGGCGGCAGTGGCGCAAGGCGCAGCCAAGTTCGAGGGGTTGGTGGTGGAGGGCAACATCATCAAGGACTGGGGCAAGATGGTAGGAAGCGCGGTCTCTGGGAACGTCTCCGCACCTATCGGCGGGGAGGGGCTGAAGTCGGCGAACTTCACGGGGAATGCTGTGCTCGACGTGGGTGGGGCGGTAGCGGGAAACTTCGCGCAGTTCTACCGTTGCGACGCCAACATCGCGGTAACGAGCAACGTTTTCGCTGGAAGCCCTACGGCATATGGCGTTCGCTTCGACAACCCGGTCGGCGTAGTCACTGACGGCATTGTGATCGACGGGAATCGGTTCGACTTCGATACAGCAGGTGTTTCGAGTGCTTATTACTTCAATGGCCCAGGTACGTTCACCGGGGTATTAGTTGGAGAAAACTCGCACAACAAGGCTGACAAGAAGATCTCCAAGAATAATACGACCGTGGAACTGGTCGGAGGCAGCGACACGTTCCAGCCGGGGATTACGCTGGGCGGCTCGTCCGTTGGCATCACCTATTCAGCCCGGGTTGGACGCTTCACAGTAGTGAATGGTGTGTGCCATGCAGACGGACAAATTGTTCTGACAAGTAAGGGTGGCCTCACTGGAACGGTGGTGATTACTGGTCTGCCCAAAACCTCTTCCGCGTCCGGCCCGACCGCGCGCGCCTACCAAACATTTCCCACGAACCTGAATTCGATGGTCGGCAACCTGATTGCAACCATTGGGCAGAACACAACTGATCTCACCTTGAGAATCTTGAGCGGCACCACCGTCTCAGTCCTTGACGCCAGCAACATCCTTGACACATTCACGCTCGCGTTCTCGGTGTCGTATGAGATTGGCGCATAGACCATGACCGCCACCACCAAACAACCCGCTTCGGCGGGTTTTCTTTTGCCTGGGAAATAACGGAAGGTCCACGCGGGCCCAACTGAAGGAAGACTATATGGTAACCAATCCAATCGCCGACCTCGCCCAGCAGGTGGCACTGCTCACGCAGACCAACGCCGCGCTGGTGACGGCGGCCAACAGCGCCATTAGCCTGGCGCAGCAGTACGCCACGGACGCCGGTGAGAGTGCGGCGGAGGCCGTGACGGTGCTCGCGGCTTCCGTGAAGACGGCAGACCTCAATGCAGCTTCTACGGTGGCTGCATGGGCATACAGCGCAGCCGAAATGCAAGCCATTGTGGACAACGCCGTGCCTAAGGCCAACTACACGGCTTTGCGCGGCTACAGCGGCAGAAATGGCGCGAGTACTCTTAGCGTGCGTATCACGCAAATCGGCATTGCTGGCGTTTTCTGGATGGACCCGAGCGACGCCGTAACGGCGGACAATGGGGGTACGGTCATTGTGGATACCGTGGGTCGGCGTTGGAAACGCTTCTTCAATGGCTTTATTGATCCCCGTTGGTTTGGCGCCGTGGCCGACGGCGTAGCGGATGACACCGTCGCCCTTCAGGCAACCATGAACGCGATCCCAACCAATGGGGGCGCAGTCTTCGCTGCAGGCCGCTACAAGTCTAACGGCGTGGTGACCATTGCAAAAAGCAACATCTGCATTCACCTTGAAGGGGCCGTTTTTCTCATCGGGGACACGGGCGCAAGTGCTACAACGGTAAACGGGGCAACAGGCAAAGTTGGTTTTCACTTTAAAGAGGCCGACCATATTCAAATCACGGGGTCGGCCGAATTTATCGGACAGGGAGTTGTTGGCACGACGAGCTTGCTAGGCGTCATGTTTGACAATTGCGATGATGTCTCTTGCCCAGCCTTCATGCGGTTTGGGAGCATGGCCCTTGGTCGGGTTTTGGCGTCTTGCGTGCGGGGGCAGTGGGGAGACGCTCAAGGCAAGGACATTAACGGGTTGCAGACCTTCGAGTCACCCCCCACGAGCAATGCAGGCAGCATTGAGGTCGTGTCCGGTTGCTCGTGGTGCGTTTCGGGTGACGTGTTGGGCTATGACAACGAAAAGCCCGTCCGTTACATGTCAGTAATGAGTGGTGCCCCGGACAACACCTTCTGCCGTTTCGGCGCAAGCATTTGTGAAGCGGTTGACACCGACCCCTCCACGGCCCATGCGTTGGCCCTCAGATCTTCCGTGAACTGTTCTTACGGACCAGTGATTGCCAGCGGCGGATCACTCGGGGTTTTGATTACTCAATACCCAACCGACTCGGCTTGGTCGGTGGACGGCAATGTGATTGAAAGCGTGCAAGGGAATTCCGCTTCGACGTCCTTCAGCGTGGATGCCATTGTTTCTCAAGAGACGACCTCGCCAAACCCTATTGGCGCCAATACGATCTTGGCTATTGACGCTTCTTGTGCCGGGGAGCGGGGCATTAGCGTACTTTCTGGGACTCTTACTATTGGGCGCGCGAGACTCAAAGGGATCGCGAACAGAGCTGTCGTCGTTTCCGCAGATGCGGGCGTTGCAAAACTCCGCATTGGTCAACTTCAACTGGACGGGCCAGGCGCCACCGCTTCGTTCGTCTCTGTGGGAAACGGTGGCATGTTCGCCGCAGACATCATTGACTTGGTAAATGGTCCGTCCAATGTGGGAGGAATCACAGCGGCCATCAGATACGATCCAGCCTTTGGGAGTGGTACCCTTCAAGGCGTGGACATTGGCCTTATTCGCTACCGGCGCAATGGATCCGCTGGGAACTTCACTTACGCCTACATGGACCTCACGAACGGCTTTGAGTCAGCTCGTATTGGCAGCGTTGATTCCAGCGACTTGACTGCACACACACGGTTCGCCTCCGATTCTTTCGGCGCGGCAAAGGGGCGCATTTTGGCGGCGACCACCCCAACCACCGGCACTTACTCAGTGGGGTCTCTATTGTGGAATTCAGTCCCTGCGGCAGCTGGGGCACCAGGTTGGGTTTGTGTTACAGCGGGAACACCTGGGGTGTGGAAGGCCATGGCTGCTGTCGCGGCCTAAGCATAACAAAAGGAGACCGCCACGATGGATGACTTCCTCAAAGTCTTCGGCTTGCTGAAGGAATACCTGGGCCCCACGCTCGCCGTTGGCGCAGCCGCAGGCTGGTACCTCTTCCGCCAGCGCAACGCCGATGCCGTGAACACGGCCAACGCCGAGGGCACCGTCGGCGCCATTAACAGCTGGAAGGAGATTGCGGCCCAGAACGCCAAGCGGGCCGACGACGAGAGGACCGCGCGACTTGCCGCCGAGGCCCGCGCCGACGAGATCGCCAAAGAGCGGAACGCGGCGCTCCAGCAAGTCTGGGTGCTGACGGGGCAGGTTGAGATCTTGACCAAACAACTGGCGGAGCTTCAGAAGAAGGTGGCCGCCATGGAAGGGAACGGAAATGCAAAACAATGACGGCGGCGAAGTTCGCAAGTTGCCGTTGCGAACGCACTTGAAGCGCGGCTTTGAGTCGCTGATGGTGTTGAGCGGTTTGGCTGGCGGCGGTGCCTTTGTGGGCTTCTATGCGGCGCAGCAATTGGAGCGCACCAACCACCTCGCCGAAATCACGCGCCTCCAGGCGTCGCACAAGGTTGCAATCGACGCCGTGCTCGGCCAGGCGCAGATGTGCGTTGCCACCGCTCGCCAGGCCACTGGCAGCGCGGTGGAAGCAACCGCTGCCGTCAATGAGGCGGCGGACAAGGCGGCGGAGGCCGCCAGCAAGGCCGACAAAGCTGCCAAGAAGGCCGCGGTGGTGGCGTCCAAGGCCACGCCCCCGCCGGCGGCTTCCGTGCAGCCAGAGGTCGTTAACCGCGAAATCCGCAAGGCGAACGAGAAGCTGCGGGAGCAAGGTCGATGAAAACCTTGCTGCTGGTTGCCGTGTTGCTGGCCGGGTGCGCCACGGCCCCAACCTCGCCGCCCCGCCGCTGCCCGCCGCTGCCGGAACTCGCGGCGCGCGCAACGGAGGCCGACCGCGCGAATCACTACGCCACCGTCATTCAACTTTACGCGCAGTGCGCAGGAGCGTCACCATGAAAATTCCGCATTCCCCCGCCGACTGGGAACGCGTGCTGCGCGCCGCCGGCGTGCGTGTCCCGACCGCCGCCGTGTGGGGCCGCATCTTCGCCGACACTGTCACGCCCCTGGCGTTCAGTGCCGGTGCCGAACGCGAGCTGCCCGACTTCCTGCCAACCGTGCTGCACGAGAGTTCGATGCTGGAGCGCCTGGTGGAGGACGGTCGCTACAGCGCCGCGCGGATCCGCGATCTCGGCAACGCCTCGGCGCCTGGCAGCCGATGGCGCAGCCTCGTGCCGCGCGCCGAGGAACTGGCGGGCAACGCCTACGCGTTCTTCGAAGCTTGTTACGGCGGCCGCATGGGCAACCGCCCCGAGGGTAGCGGCGACGGCAGCCGCTACCCCGGGCGCGGCCTCATCATGCTGACGGGCGCCGACAACTACCGCTGGCAGGGCGAGCGCAGCGGCCAGGACCTGCTGAGCGTGCCCGACCTCGCCGCTCAACCGCACTTCGCGCTGAAGTTCGCGATTGACTGGTGGGAAGGTCGCGTGCCGGACGCGCGCCTGGGCGACACCGCTGCAATCCGGCGCGTTGTGAATGGCGGTCTCATCGGACTGCCTCACGTCGAAGCGCTCGCCGTCAAAGTGCAGAAGGCCTTGTCGTGATCCCGCTGAGCATTCTCAACCCGTGGGTGCTCCTGGGCCTCTTGGTCGGGTTTTCTGCCGTCGGGGGCCTCGGCTACGTGGCGGGCTCCGAAAGGGGCGCGGAGGGCGTCCAGGTGCGCTGGGATCGCGCCGAACTCAAGCGCACGCAAGACGGTTTGCGCGAAGCCGAGCGCGTGCGCGAAAGCAGCGACCAGTTGCAAGCGAAAGCCGACGAGGAAAGGAAAACCAATGCTGCGCTACTCACGGATATTAATCGCCGCCTTCAGCTTGTTCATGGCGAGCTGTCAAAGCGTCCCCAGCGCCCCGACGTCAGCGCCCCTGCTGCGGTTGCCGGACTTGGAGCCGGCGGTTGGGCTACAGGAGCCGGACTTTACCGTGACGATGGGCTGTTTCTTGCTGGGAAAGCTGCTCTCTGGCAGCAGATCCGAATGCAACGAGACACCTGCTACCGGCAATACGAAAAAGCCCAGTTTGCCCTCGAAGCCCTGAAGAAAGAAAAGCCGTGAACCAACAATACCCGTTGAACCTCGTCAATGGCCAGCAGACGTTCGTAATAGCTGGCGCACCCGGCACCAATCAACAGCTGGTGCTAACGTGCGACACGTACCCGGCTGCGGGCACCGCGAGTGTCGAGTCGAGACTCATCGGCTCCAGCGTCTGGCTGCCCGTGCCGGGCGCTGCGGCTTTGCCCCTTCAGGGTCCGCAAGTTGTCTTCAATTACGGCGCCGTTGCGCAGTATCGCGTGACGTTGGCGGGGATCTCCGGGGGCGCCGGGCTTTCGGCGTGGTGGTCGGACTTGCAGGGACTCAGTTTCCCGCAAGGCGCATTCAGCGGCACCCGCGCATTGACCACCCAGAACTACACCGAGGCCAACGTCAAGAACGGCGTGCAATACGAGGCGAGCGCGTTGGTGACGGCGCTCGCAGCCTTGGCGTCGATCGACACGGTGTTCATCACTGGCGCCAAACCGGTGATTATCAAGGCCCGCCAATTGGCCTTCGACGGCCACGGTCTCACGGCGCGGGTCTACCGGGGTCCGACCTACACGGGTGGCGCCGCAATACCGATCTACAACTTGAACGAGGTGAACCCAGTCGCAACCACGGTGCAGGCACTCAGCGGCGCCACTGTGACGGGCACCGGCGTTGAGTTCGGGGCACCAACGTTCGCCATCGGTTCCGACTTGCAGGGGCAGAGTCTGCAGGGTGCGTATTCGGTGGCCGGGCAAGAGCGACTCCTCGCGCCGAACACCACTTACCTGCTGCGGGTTACCAGCACGGACCCGACAGACCCGCAACGCGTCTCAACGTATCTGACGTGGTACGAGGGGCGGCCGGACCTGCCGCTTTAGATTGCTGGCGGTAGGCTCGTTATCTCGTAATTGTCCACCCCTGGCGCCACGTTCACGGCAATCGTCTTGAACGCGCCGCGCCGCTCAGCGCGCAGGCGGTCGTAGTACGCGCCGCGCATCAGTACCGCCTCGGGCGTTAGGTTCAAAAAGTTGACGTGGTTGTGAGTCTGCGTGATGCGCGTCTGGTCCGCCCACCGCAAATTCTTCCACGGCCCAGGTTGGCGCTCAACCCGCCACCATCCCCGGCGAAAGACAATGAGCGGCTTGTGCAGGGGCGCCTTCATTGCAGTTCCAGCAGTTGGCGCCTCTGGACGGGGGCATTCCTGGCTGCCCGGGCTGCGCTGTCCATGCCGGCGCCGTCGAGCATGTACTCGTAGTCGTCCGCCCATGGCTCGGCGAGGCCGCACCATTCGATGTTTGTGAGTTCGTTGTGCTGGCCCAAGTAAGCGATTGACTCGCCGCCTTTAACGCCTTGGTGCCAGCTGCCGCCGTCCAACCGTCCGAAGCGCTCGAACCAGAGCACGGACATCTCGCCGCCCGGTTGTTCGCGCACGAGCCACCAGCCCCGCGACGGAGGCGGTTCTTTCGACCACTCGGAAAATATGACGACGCCGGGCAGCAGCATGCGCATGGGCAGTTCCTTGGCAACCGAAAAAGCGCGGGTGCGGTCGTAAATGACCCGGTCCCACGCCCAACCGGAAATGCCGTCGAGGTTCACCTCGAATGCGGCTTGCACGCGTGCCCACGCGCCGCCGTCCAGATCCAGTTCGCCTTGCGCAGGCAAACGACCGCAACGTTCTGGCTGGCCCATGCGTTCGGCGTAGCATGCACCTGTTTCTTCACAGCCCATGCCTAAAGCGCAATGAACGGGCAAGGCCACCCCCTGCGCGGGGGCTTCGGCCAGCGACCGCCGCACCACCGGCGCGTCCACAATCAAAACACGTCTTTCCATTTCAGCTCCTTCCGTTTCGTTCTCTTCGCGTCGGCCTGCGCCGCCGCCCGCATCACCCACGCTGGCACGAGCTTGAACCTCGCTGCCGCCAAATTCCCCATCTCCTGCGCGCGCCGGTAAAGGTCCGCCGGCCGTGCCTGGCTCAGCGCACCCTGCCGCGGCCCCGTGCAACACCACACTTCGTCGCAAGCCTTCAGCTGTTCCAGGAGGAACGCGCCCACGCTGCCGCCCAACGCCGGCCGGTACGGCGGCAGTTCACGCAACTCGAATTGCGTGCGGTACTGCAACACGTTCACAACCTGCGGCGGCAAGACGTTGGGCTTCGCCAGGTCAACAGCCGGCACCACGACGTTGAACTCGCCTTCGGCGCCCACGTATTGCCGGATGTATTTGAGGCGTGCGCCGAGGTCCGCGATCTGGTTGTCACTGAGGCCGCACTGCGGCACCACGATGCCGACGCAATACTCTGTTGGTTTCATGCTTACCTATACCCTCACCAGCGCTCAATGCGCGATCCGCCGCTTTCCTTGACCACCACGGCACCGCCGCTGAAGCCGCCGAACGCGTGCGCGTTGTGATCCACCACCCAAATCTGCCGTTGCTCGGCTTGCGCGCGTTCGGCGAGGACCTCGAGTAAGTCCTGTGTGCCCTGCGCGTTGAGGCCCTGCGTGGGTTCGTCCCACACCTCCAGCGCGAGCTGGCACGCCGTGCGGCCCCGGATCATGTCCGCTAGGCCCATCTGGGCCGCCAGGCGCAAGCGCTGAGCCTCGCCGCCGCTCCACGCCTCCCACGGCACGGCCTCGCCGCCCCCGGGGCTGCTGACGGTCGCCGCGAATCCGCGTGACAGTGAACCGGACTTCGTCTCGCGGTCCACCGAGAAGCGAATGTCCCAGCCAATGAGGCCCAGCGCGGCGCACGCCGAATTGACCTCCACCTCCAGCTCGGCGAGCGCGTCGCCCATCTCCTGCAGCCGGACCTCTTTGAAACCGCGCACCCAGAGCGCTAGCAGGCTGTGGCGGCGCGCGCTGGCGTCCATGCCCCGCCGCGCTTCCCGCAGCTCCTTCTGGGCGTCGTCTAGCGCTTTCTGGGCGCGTTCGGCGTCGGCCCGGTGCGGGTTCGTCGAGATTCTGAGCCGTTCGTGTTCGGTTTCGATGCGCTTGAGGTCATCGGTTTCCCGCTCGAAGTTGCGCCGGGCCTTGGCGGTGACGTCCCGTGCGGCGGCTGCGGCGTCGCGCAGTTCGCGCCACCGGCTCTCCTTGTCGCTGAGTTCGCGCTCGCAGTCGGCAATAAGCCCGCGAGCCTCCTTCAATGACTTCGATTCGCGTGCCAACTTCTCGCGCGCCGCGGCGAAACGTTGTTGCATCTGGCGCACGTGCAACGGGTCGTCGAGCGGGTGCCCGCATGCTTCGCAGTCGCCGCCCTTCTCCGCGCGTACCATCTGGTCCTCGGCGGCCTCGTACTTGTGACCCAGCACGGCGTACTCACGGTCGGCGCTCAGCAGGTCGCGTTTCAGGCCGTCCAGGCGCTCCCGCAACTCTGGGAACTGTTCGGCGGCACGCATCTTGTTGAAGGCTGTGTCTTCCGCTTTCTGCGCGGCCGCCAGGTCCTCCTTGGCGTACGAGTACTCCAGGATGCTGTCGTACTCGCGGTCGAGCGCGTCCATGCGCTCCTGGCGCTCTCGCTCCCACCGGTCGGCGGCCCGTCGATCGACGCCGTTCCCCAGCGCGCGCAAGTACGCGTCTGCCGCGGCCACGTCGGCCTCCAAGCGGCGAAGTCGTGCGTCCTCGTCGGCCGCCATGCGCGAAGCCTTGGCGCTGCGTTCCACCCACTTGTCGAGCCCGAGGATCCCGGCGAACAGCGCGGCGCGCGGCTCGGGCTTCAGGTCCAGGAACATAGGTTCGCCCTGTGCCATGAGCACGCAATGCAGGAATTGCTCGTAGCCGAGGCCGAGCCAGCCGAGCACGAAGTCTTGGCCCTTGCTCAGGTCTTCCTTGATGCCCGCGTCCAAATGCTCGGCGTAGTGCCGTATTGGCCCCCACTGGCGCGTCATGCGCACCGTGCCCTCGCCGGTCGGCGCCTCGAAGGCGAAAGCGACGCGCGTACCCTTGGCGTGCCCCCACGAGCACACGTCCCCCGACTTCAAGCCGCGGCTCGTCTTGTTGTAAAAGCACCAGGTCAGCGCCTCCCACAGCGTAGACTTGCCGGCGCCGTTGGATCCCAGGCGCGGCTCCCTGAGGTTGTCGCCCGTCATGAAGTAGAGGCCTGGCGCCGAGGGGAAGGCGAACTCCTGCGGCTCCGCGAAGCTGCGGAACCGTTCAATTGCAAGAGACAAGGGCGTCATACGGGAAAGCGCGGGTCCATAAGCAGGTGCGTGAGTGCTTCGCGTGCGGCGTCGCGCTTCGCGCGGTCCTCGTTCACGGCTTCTTGCAGCGGGTTGCCAGCACGCAACCCGCGTACTTCAACGGCGTACCTGAGCGTACCCACGGCGAGGGGCGCCTCGACCACGACGAACGTCTGCCCGGCGCACAGACCACTTTGAACTTCGAGGGTGAATGCTTGTTTCATTCAATGACTCTCTTTCGGAATATTGGCAAATCAATCTGTTCAATAATTTCCCGACGCCGGGGCCTCACGTTCTCGGCCCCCACTTCTTGCGCCGCGATATTCAGCGCGCCGGTCATGGCCTCCTCTGGTGTGGATCCGTACGCGAAACGTTCGCAGCCGTGCGCGCGCGCCGCCCAGGCCTCGCGGCCGCTGCGGTGGCGCAATACGCTCTGCATCTGCGCGAGCGCCGCCATTGGGTCAACCTTCAGCACGGCGCCGTCTCCACGTAAACAACGTACCGCCAACCGCTCACGCGCAGTTCTTGATAGCCGCAGCCGTCGTTCCAGTCAGACATGGTTGGACCGGCGTTGATGTCGGCAACGCGCCGGCCCCAGTTCGCCAGTTCGTGCGCGTACATGTCCGGGCCGGCACGCATGAGGCCTAGTGCGATAGTTGCGCGCACGCACAGCCACCACCGCGAGCCCGGGCCGTGCGCCGGGTCGGGGCCGTGATGAGGCGCGCGGAACTCAGACCACAAGATTGGCATCCAGTGCGAGTAGTCTGGGTTTTCGCTGGCGTGCGCGCGGAACCAGAGCACGGCGATGATCGTGCAAAAGACGAAAATGCCGAGCGCGTCGTTGAGCTGCAAGGGCGTCATTGCGGGGCCTCCAGCACGTCGAGGCCCGCGTCCAACGCGTCGCCGCCGAGCTCCTCGCGGCGCACGTAGTGCAGTACCGCCTCGGCGGGGTCGCGCGCCAGGGCGCGGTTGGCGCCCGTGCCAATCAGCCGCCGCCTGGCGCCGCGGTCCACTTCCATGCTCACGCCGTGGTTCTCGACGCCGGCCTCTTCCAGGATCTCGACGGCCTGGCGCCGCAGGGCAACCCATTCGTGCCGCTCCGATTCGGCGAGCACCAGGCGCACCTTCACGTGGTCGCCCGGCGCCGTGCCGCCGAACACCTGGGCGGCGAGGTCTTCAGTTCCGGTCGCGCGCAATGCCACGCGCCGGGGCGCGGGGAAGTGCAGGTCCGTTGCCTTGCCGCCGCGTTCCAGCAACACGCACCTCGGTTTGAAGTCGTCGCCGAAGTGCACATGATATGGGCTGCCGATATACTCAATGCTGCCGATGACCTGCGGCACGTGGATGTCGCCGCTGTAGACCTTGCCTGCCGCCGACAAGTCGGGCAACGCGTCGCCGTCCATGCGCTGCCCGTTGCTGGCCACGCTGCCCGGTGCTGTTTGGTGCATGAACACGTGCCGGTAGTGGCTCAGGTCCATTTTCGCCCAATCGCGGATCGGCTGCCGCGAGTAGGGCAGATACAGCGTGGGCTGGCCGCGCACATCCTGATCCTCACGCGGCTCGGCGATGAACTCGACGTTGGGCAGGCAGTTGAGGAACCTGAAAAACGGGTGGCCCTCGCGCTGCCAGTCGTGGTTGCCGGCGAGAATCTTCACCTCGTCGCACTCCAGCGACGCCACGGCGCGCACTACGCGGTTCGCGAACTCGGCGCCGTGGTTGTCCTTCTTGTCGGTCAGATCGCCGAGGATGAGCAGGGTCTTGGCGCGCTCCTCGCGCACCTGCTCGTTGAGCCAGGGGAACAACCCCCATCGATATTCAGCGGAGGAGTGTGCGTCGAGGTGCAGGTCCGACGTCACGAGGCAGGGGTATTGCATGGGCGTGTAGGGCGATAAGTTGCTTGAATGCTGGCGTAGATATACCGGCGACCACGGCGGCGAGTGCGTCGGCCGTGTGTTCGTTTTCGTCCAAGAGGCGCCCGGCAGGCAAGGTGTAACCTTCTCTGACTTTGCCCGTCTTCTTGTCTTTGTGAGGCGCAATAGTGGCTTTGTGAGGTGCCCGGAGCCAAGGTGCGCTTGGCCAGTGCTTGACAGCCCACTCGATTACCTCGGCTTTCGTGGCGCCCTTCCTCGAGCGGAATCCCAGCACGGCCGCCTTGACCTCCATGGGGTTGACCTCAATGACCGACGCCGGGCACGACGCCAGCACGCCCACGGCCACGCCGAAGCCGAAGGCGGCGTTTGCGTCCTGCGCCCCGCTGGGCACTTCCACGAACGCGAAGCGCGCGCCCTCGCACTCCTTCGCCATGGCTGCGAAGATCTCCCGCGCACGGCGCAGGTGGTCGCTGCTGCGCCGCACGATCTTCTTGTCCTCCGGCGCCGTGCTCACAACCCGCAGGCCTAGGCACTTGATAGCCGCTGGGCCCGGCGGCATTGTGAGATCAATGCTCACGTGGGCGAAGCCCGTGTTAGCGTACGCTGAGTCGATGCCGACGCCGTGGAGAATCATCCGAAGCGCTCCTTGCGGTAGTAGGGTTTCGCCGCTTTTTTGGCGTCTTCGCGCTTCTTGGCATCTGCATCGGTTTCGTCAATAGCGTCGCGGCCATCAACCGAGGTGCGGCGCGGATCGCCGCGCTTGCCGAAGTCGTCTTCTGGTTTGCGCCTCGGGCCACCTGGGTCGAACCCGCCGAATTCGTGGGAACTGCCGAACATGCCGCCGCGACCTCCCTTCATGGCTTCTTGAAAGAAACTCATAAGATCCGCGTCACTTGGCCGCATTCCCCACGGGGAAGCCATGGCTTCTTTTTCAGCCTCGGACATTTCGTACGAGTATTCACCCAACAGTTCGGAGACCTGCCGCACCAGCGCGAGCTTTTTGAGCGCCGCTTCCTTGGTGCCCTCGGCGCGAACTGCCAATGATTCGGCAACCTGGCGCAGGAAGTTGTCGGCGCCTTTGGTCTTGATGCGCTCGGCCTTGGCGCGCATGCGCGCCGCCTGCTTGTTGGCCTGCCGCAGCGTCTGGTCGGCGTCGACCTTGTTTTGCTTCAATTCTTTGTGAAGGTTGGCAATGGGGTCGGTTCCGTCGGGCGACGCCTCCAGCACTTGAGCGAACAGACTGGCCAGCACCGAGCGCGCCTCGGCCAGCGGATCCTGTGCTTCGGCGCCCGTGCCCCCGGCATCGTAATCGGCGCGGCGTGCAGGGTCGCCCAGGACGGCCCAGGCGGCGTTCACGGCTTGCATGCGTTCGGTGCTGCCCCCCGTATCTTTGCGGTCTGGGTGGGCCCTGCTAGCAGCCTTGCGGAAGGCCTTCTTGATCGCGTCGGCGTCTGCGCGCCGGTCAACACCAAGGGTGTCGTAGTGATTCATGGTTTTACCCTCAGGTTGAGCACGCCAGCGGCAAAGAGCGCCTCCTGGCAGTGCTGACATGCGTATGTGTGGCCCGCTATCGTAGCCGTGGCGCCGATGGCCGAACTGCCGGCCTTGGCGAGGGCGTCCAGTTCGGCGTGCCCGTCCTGCCCGCAAACCGACACGCACTTCTCGTAGCCCTCGCCCGGCAACCGCGGGCATTTCTCTTGCGGGTTGCGGCACCAGTTGGTACCGACGAACTGCTCGCCGGTGACGGCCGCAATGGTGCACGTCACCGTCTGCTTCGCGCACGGCCCGGAGGTCATGGGGCGGCGTCGCGGTGTGTGTGCAAGTGGACCTCGAAGTCCTCGACGCTCGCCGCGAACTCCTCGGGCATCGGCGCCGTCGGCACGGCCGGCGGCTTCACAATGTCTTCCACCGCTTTCTTGACGTAGCGCTCGCCGGCCTTGGCGAGGTACGTCTCCAGCCACGCGACGCGTGCCTCGGCGCGGGATGCGCGGGTGCGGTATGCGACGGCGTCGGCCGTGCTGTTGTCGGCCAGCTCGCTGAACCGCAAGAAGTCGAGGCGGGCGCGCACGAGGCGTTCCAGGCCGTCGTCAACATCTTCGCGTTCGCGGTCCGGCGACTTTTCTTGCTCCTTGGTCTTTTGCAAGCGGTGCATGTGGTAACGGTGGGCGCATGCGGCAAGGGCGAGACAAAGCCCGAGCAGCGCGAAACCCATCATTGCGACTTGGAAAAGGGATGCTTCGGGCATTGCGTTCTCCTTACTTCAGCGGCGGCAGGCCAAGGCGCGCACGCACGATGGGGTCGGTGTACTGCGGTTGTGGCGCAGCGGCGGTTTGCGGGGCGTTGCTCATAATGGCGGAAACGTGCTGGCCCTCGGCCTTGCTGCGGCACGGCGTGCCCGCGGCGTCCATGGCGGCAGCAATCTCCGTCTTCTGACAGAGACGAGCGCGGGCGGCGTCCGGCAAACCAGCGGCACGCAATGCCTCGGCGTCGTAGCGAATGTCGCAGTTGTTGTCGGTCCACGTGGTGCCGAAAGAGATGCCCAGGGCAGCACCTTGTGCGCCCCCCGAGGTGCTGCCCATGCAGGTGCCGTTGGAAGACGTCAACGGTGCCGCGTAAGCCGTAGCAACGGGGTTGCGTTCCTGCGCCGGGGCCACGTAAACGTCACCCTTCGCACCCTCGACCGACACCGTCACGGCGCCGCCCGACAGCGAATTGCCGCCGTTGCTAGCAGACGAGTTGCCGCCCGTCGCGTTGCTGCGGTTGTCGTTGGAGTTGCGGCTCGACTGCGACTGGCCTTGCTGCTGCCCTTGTTGTTGGCCCTGCACGTTGGCGTTGTTGTTGCGCACGCTGCTGTTGCCCGAACCCGTCACGGACGCATTGCCGCCCGTGGCCGCCGCGCCAGCGATACCGACGCCCACACCAACCCCCACACCGGTACCACCCGCGCCCCCGGCGCCGCCAGATCCCCCGGCGCCGCCACTGCCGCCCGGGGTCGGGGTGCCGCAACCGTTGGTCTGCTGGCCCACGCCGCAACCGCCGTTGCCGCCCCCGTTGTTGCCGGGCGTGGCGCCGGCTGCCGTTGCGAAACACGCGGCGACAAGCGCGGCCGCGAAAAGAGTCTTCTTCATTTCAATCTTCTCCAGTAAGTAGTTTACGGCGCTGCGGAAGCAACACCCGACCGAACGCTGCGACGCCCGGGCAGTTGGTGCCTCTCGCTTCAAACGTAGTGACGCAACACGTTCCATGCGGTGCGCAACACCGCAGCAACTAGCACGAAAACCGCAAGTGCCGCCACGAGGCGCAATGCCGGGTCAACGCGTTGCTTTTTTGGCGGAGGCGCATTACCGCAACTGAACGGGTTGTGCGCAACATCGGCGCTACTGTGATATTCGGCGCCCTTGGGGCGCTCGCCTGCTTGTGGCATTCGGATCTCCTGCGGGGAGACCGCCTCCCCGTTGCAGGAAATTATATATAGACTTTATCAACTGGCAACAACTGTTTTTTCTCAGTAACTCAGCCGGGCGAAAACATGGCCTGGATAGCGCCCTGCAAGCCCGCAGTACCAGCCCCGAACTCGCGGCTCGACTCGGACGTCACCCGTTGGTTGCGCCAACGCCGCACACGCACCGTCGAAGGCTTCGCCCGGGTGGGCTTCGGCGCCTCCGTGCCAGGACCGGCAACGTAGACCGCCGCAAGCCGCCCGATCTCGCCCACCGCGCGCCACGAACCGACGTGCGCGGCGCCGTCGTCAACAAGCTTAGCCAAGTGACGGTAAGCGCCGGCGAGGCTAATGTCGGCGAACGCGGCAACGTCCGACGCCGTGCCCGGCAGCGCGCCGAGAATAGCGAGGCTCACGGCGCCTCCCCGTTGCCAGGCTCCTCGGCACTCGGTGCGCGCCACGCCAGGTTCTCAACAGCGTCGGCGTCGAAAGTTTCCGGCTTCTTCGCGACGACGTAGAGGGAGCCGAGTTTGTGCGCGATGGGCACGCCGCGGATCCGGTGCGCCTGCTCCATTGTCAAGAAGCCGTCCATGAGCATGTGGTCGCCGCTCGGGTCGGCGCTGGTCCGCGTGCCGCGAAGCACAACCCGACCGTCGACGTCCCGGCCCTCGGTGTAGAGGCTGCTGGGGTTCGTGCGTTGGTTGTTGTAGAAGTCGGCGGTGCGCCGCTGGATCTCGCGGGCGAAGGTTTCGATCGCTCCGGGCTGCATGGCGACAACGCCGAATTGCAGCCGCCCACCTGCGCTGATGGCGGTGGCCACGAGGTTCTGCAATTGCTCGGGTGTCAATTTGTCGTTCATGCTTCCTGCTCCTGTGTGATAGTTTCGTAGCGGGGATCGGCGGGCGTGATGATCTCGTAGTCGTCGCTCATGTGGCCGTATTCGCCCAGGTCCTCGTGCAGGCACCACGTGCCGTCGGGCCAGAGGTGTACGTCGTCGGCGCGAAGCCGTCTCATGGTCATTTGATGTACTCCAGATACTTTCGGCGGAAGTCCCAGTCGGTCATGGCAAGCCGCTCGCGGCGCAGTTGAGCGTGTAGTTCCTGCTCGCACTGCCGCTGTGGCTTAATGCATCCGTCGGGCACGAGGTCGCGCAAGCGGTTGGCCTTGACGATCTCGTTGAGGATCCGCAAGCAATCGACCTTGGGCCCATGGGACATGGCAGCTCTCCTAGTGGCTAGTATTTCCCGCTCTTGGGCAGGAACCGCTTCTCGATCTCCTGCCACTCCTCGCGGACAATGGCATCCATGGTGGCGCGCGCTTCGCGCATCACGGCGCCGCCCTTGTTGCGCAGGTTCTCGATGCGCACCTTGTAGCCGGCCGGCGACATGCCGAGGTCCGACAGGCGCTCCTGGCGCTTGACCTCGATGAGCCATTCCACGCCGGCCGTGAGGTCGTCGACGCCGTACCCGAAGATGACCGGGTACTCGCACTCGCGGAACGGCAGACCAACCTTGTTCTTCTTGCACTTCATGCGCACGTTCACGCCGATCGGCCGCTTCACGCCGCCGCGCTCGACGGCAATTTTGCCGATCTCGGCGAGCCACACGATCTGCGAGGCGTAAAAGTCCAGGGCCCGGCCGCCGCTGCGCGTCTGCTTCTCGCCGAAGGTCACGCCGATCTTGTCTCGCAGTTGCGAGACGATCATCAGCAGGCAGCGCTGGCTCTCGATGCGCTGCGTGAGGCGCCGGAACAGCTCGCCCGATTTCTTCGCCTTGCTGGCGCCGAAACTGTTGTCGGTGATGCTGCGCTCGGCCTCCGCGCGGTCGCTGAGCGCGTCGAAGCTGTCGAGTATGTAGAGGATGGGCCGGTCGGGGTTCGCGTCCAGCACGCGCTCGACATCCTCGTGGAAGTCCTCCACCGTGGTGATGCCCTTTTCGGGGTCGCCGGCCTCGAAGTCGACGCGGTCCACGGGCAGCCCCAGGGCCTCGGCGTACATGACGTCGAAGGCCGCCTCGGTCTCGGCGTAGCGGATATAGCCGTCCGGGTACTGGCGCGCGAAGTTCGCGCAGGCCTCAATGGCCAGCAGCGTCTTGCCCGCGCTCTTGTCGCCGACGACGTTAGCCATGCGCCCGAGCGCCCAGCCGCCGCCGAGCACGGCGTCGATGAGCGCGCAACCGCTGCTCACGAACTCGACGCCCTCCTTGTTGACGCTGGCGAAGTAGTCGCTAGCCGCCCTGTGCACTTCCGTGGGCTCGCCAGAGGGGCCCAGCAGCACGCGACGGGTAACGAGGGGCGGGTAGTCGGCCCCGGCAACGCCGAGGTCTTCCAGCGCCTTTCTGAGGGGCACCGAACCTGCCGCTTTGTTGGCGGCCTTCTTGGCGGCTGGCCGTTTGGCCGCCGCTTTCTTAGCCGGGGCCTTCTTGGCCGCCGGCTTCTTCTTTGCTGCGGCGGCCATGTTCAGCGGTCCCGCTCGCGGCGCTCGCGCATGCGGGCCAGCTTGTCGTCGCCGTCATCGTCCACGCGGCGCCGCGCCGGGGCGTCATCGTCAACCTTGCGGCGGGTGGGCGCGTCGTCGTCGTCATCGACCTGGCGCCGGCGCGGGGCGTCGTCGTCGCGCCCGCCTTTGCGGTCGTCGGTGCGGTCGTCGTCG